>Ga0209262_10000342_pt1 | contig 22847 bp, 22 predicted proteins | sample Lowcelwee11metaG_FD_187171 | JGI IMG/M metagenome (GOLD analysis project Ga0209262, IMG submission 187171) | Freshwater pond sediment microbial communities from the University of Edinburgh, under environmental carbon perturbations - Low... | ecosystem: Environmental > Aquatic > Freshwater >...
CTCGCGATAAATCCGCATGGCCGGTTGCACGTGATCAAACAGGCACGGGCCGAGGTAGTACCCCTGCTCGTGGCCCTTGACCTTCAGGCCGCGGCCATCCACGACGAGGGCCGCGCCTTCCTGCACGCCCAGGTCGACGTAGCTCCGCACGCGCTCGAGATGCTCGCGCGTGACGAGCGGTCCCATGTCGCTCCAATCCGCCGTGCCAGGCGCCACCTTGAGTTCGGCGAGCTGCTGCTTGACCGCTTCGACCAGACGGTCGCCGGCATCACCGACCGCCACGGCGACCGAGATCGCCATGCAGCGTTCGCCCGCGGAACCAAAAGCTGCGCCGACGAGCGCGCTCGCGGCATTGCGCGTGTCGGCGTCGGGCATCACCACCATGTGGTTCTTGGCTCCGCCGAGCGCCTGCACGCGCTTGCCGTGCGCGGACGCCGTCCGGTAGATGTACTCGGCCACCGGCGTCGAGCCCACGAAACTCACAGCGGCCACGCGCGGGTCGGTCAGCAGCGCGTCCACGGCCTCGCGATCGCCGTTGACGACGTTGAACACGCCGTCCGGCAATCCAGCCTGCTGCAGCAGTTCGGCGAGGCGCAGCGGCACGCTCGGATCCTTCTCGGACGGCTTCAGCACGAACGTATTGCCGCAGGCGATGGCCACCGGGAACATCCACATCGGCACCATGGCCGGGAAATTGAACGGCGTGATGCCGGCGCACACGCCCACCGGCTGCCGCATCGACCAGCTGTCGACGTTGGTGCCGACGTTCTCGGTGAACTCGCTCTTCAGCAGCTGCGGTATGCCGCAGGCGAACTCGACCACTTCCATGCCCCGCGTCAGTTCGCCGCGCGCGTCGGAGAGCACTTTGCCGTGCTCCGAGGTGAGCAGCAGCGCGAGTTCGTCAGCATGGGTCTCGAGCAACGCCTTGAAGCGGAACATGACGCGTGCCCGCTGCAATGGCGTCGTGGCGGCCCAGCCGGGCAGCGCGTCCTCCGCGGCTCCGATCGCAGCCCGCGTTTCGTCGGCCGAGGCGAACGCGACTCGTCCGCGCAGCGCTCCGGTGGCTGGGTTGTAAACCGGGCCGTCGCGGCCCGAACTGCCGGCGACGTGGCGTCCAGCGACGTGGTGACCCAGCTCGAACAGGGTCGGTTCGTGACCCGCAATCGGGGATGGCGTGCTCATGGGAGACCTCTGCAGATGCGCTCCGGGCATCCCGCCCGGGGGGCGTCATTGGACACCAGAATCCCCTGCGGCCGCCACCGGGACGGCTCGGGCCGGCCCCCCGCTTCAGCTGTACACCCGGTCCTCCGGCAGCAGCGCGTCGGCGGCGAGCTGCGGCTGCGCCGCAATCTGCCGGTAAAGCGGCGTGAAATCGGGGGCGGTCTCGCGGAACAACTGCGCGAAATCGTCGATCACGAAATACGTCTGCTGGAAGCTGTCGATCTTGTACCGCGTGCGCATCACGCGCCCCAGGTCGAAGCCGATGCGCCGTGGCTCGGGGCTCGCGAGCGCATGGTCGATCTCGCTCGGCGACGACAGGATCCCGGCGCCGTAGACGCGCGGGCCGTCGTCCGTCCGGATCAGCCCGAACTCGACCGTGTACCAGTACAACCGCGCCAGGTACTCGAGCGCATGCAGTCCATCGGCCTTCTGCCCGCCCTGCCCGTACGCCTGCATGTAATCGGCGAACACCGGGTCGAACAGCAGCGGCACGTGGCCGAAGAAGTCGTGGAAGATGTCGGGCTCGACGATGTAGTCGAATTCGTGCTCCTCGCGCAGCCAGACCGTGACTGGAAACCGGCGATGCGCAAGATGGGTGAAGAAGACGGGCTCCGGTAGCAGCCCGGGCACTGCGACGACCTGCCAGCCGGTCACCCGGCCCAGGCGCTCGTTCACCTCGTCGAAACGCGGGATCCCGGCGGCGTAACCCAGCGTATCCACGACGCGCAGGAATTCGACACAGGCCCGGCCCGGCACGAGACGCATCTGCCGCGCATAGAGCCGGCGCCAGCGGTCCTGCTGCTCGGAGGCGTAGGCGGCGTAGTCCTGGCTGACCGTGTAATCCGGGCGCATCCCGGCATAGTCGCCCCGGAGCCCGTGCGCGCTGGCGCCAAAGGTCACCGGCGGTTCGGCTGCCGTCATCTTGCTGCACTCCAGACGAGTCGAGGGGCCAAGCATAGCCGCTCCCGGGCGACCGTCTGATATAGTTTTGGCCTCTATTTCCCGCCGGCTGCAGAGGAATCCGCAATGAAGCTCACGACCTCCATCATCATCCTGCCGTTGATGCTCGCGCTCGGCGCCGGCGCCCAGGCGGCCTGCATCTATCCCCAGGCACCGCAGAAACTGCCGAACGGCAGCCAGGCGACCAAGGAAGAGATGCTTGCGGCCCAGGGCGAGGTCAAGGCGTACTCGAAGAACGTGCAGGAGGTCTACTTGCCCTGCCTCGAGCAGGAGAAGACCGAATCCCTCGCGGCGCTCGACAGCATGGACCCGGAGTACACGCAGAAAAAGGCCTCGGTCGAGTCCGTGCACGCCAAGAAGCACAACGCGGCGCTCGACGAGCTGCAGGCGATTGCAGCCAACTGGGGCGAGGAACTCAAGGCCTTCGGCGCCAAGGACAAGAAGTAGCCCTGCGCCGCGGATCATGACGACCGACCTGCCCCCTGCCCGGAACGTTATCCCGCACCCCGCGACCGACCGGGCGCGCGACCGGCTCGGCCGTCCGATGCACGACCTGCGCATCTCCGTGATGGACCGCTGCAACTTCCGTTGCCCGTACTGCATGCCGAAGGAGACGTTCCATGATCGGTATCGATTCCTGCGCGCCACGGAGCGGCTGGGCTTCGAGGAGATCGTGCGGATTGCGCGAGCCGGCATCGCGCTCGGCGTGCGCAAGCTCCGGCTCACCGGCGGCGAGCCGCTGCTGCGCGCCGACCTGTCGGATCTCGTAGCCGAACTGTCGATCCTCGAGGGCATCGAGGACCTCGCGCTGACGACCAACGGCGTGCTGCTCGCGCAACACGCCGCCGAGCTGAAGGGCAACGGCCTGCACCGGGTCACGGTCAGCCTCGACACGCTCGACGCCCACGTGTTCTCGAGCATGAGCGGCGGCTTCGGCGGCGTCGAGCAGGTGCTCGAGGGCATCGCGGCCGCGCTCGACGCTGGACTGCATCCCGTCAAGGTGAATGTGGTCGTGCGTCGCGGCGTCAACGACCACACGGTGCTGCCGCTGCTCGAACGCTTCCGCCGCACGCCGGTGATCGTGCGATTGATCGAGTACATGGACGTGGGCAATCGCAACGCCTGGCAGCCGCACGAGGTCGTGCCGTCCGCGGAGTTGCTGGCCGCAATCCGCGAGCGTTGGGCCGTCACGGCCCGGCCGGGTGACTACCGCGGCGAGGTCGCCGAGCGGTACCGGTACGACGACGGCGCCGGCGAGATCGGCTTCATCTCGTCCGTGAGCGCACCGTTCTGCGGTGCCTGCAGCCGGGCGCGGCTCTCGTCCGAAGGGGTGCTCTACACGTGCCTGTTCGCGACGGCAGGCACGGACCTGCGCGCTCCACTGCGGGCCGGCGCGACGGACGACGAGTTGCTCGACCTGCTGCGAAGCGCCTGGGGGCGCCGTGACGATCGCTACAGTGAGCGCCGCAGCGAGTTGCGCCAGCAGCAGACGCTCCACAAGATCGAAATGCACTACATCGGCGGATGACGCACGAATTCACGCACGTCGACGCGCAGCGCCAGCCCGCCATGGTTGACGTCGGCGGCAAGGTGGTCACGCATCGCACCGCAGTGGCCCAGGCGCTCGTGCGCTTTCCGGCGCCCGTGGCCGAGGCCCTGCGCGAGGCGGGCTTCGAGACCAGCAAGGGGCCCGTCTTCCACACGGCCATCATCGCGGGCGTCATGGCGGCAAAGCGCACGCACGAGCTGATCCCGTTCTGCCATCCGCTTGGCATCGAGAATTGTCGCATCGAGATCGACATGAACGAGCGTGCCGAAGCCGAAGTGCGCTGCTCGGTCAGCGTGCACCACAAGACCGGCGTCGAGATGGAGGCGCTCACCGGCGCCGCAGTCGCCGCGCTGACGATCTACGACATGTGCAAGGCGCTGTCGCACGAGATCGTCGTGGCCGAGCTGCGACTGCTCGAAAAGCGCGGCGGCAAGCGCGACGTGGCGGCGTGATGATCGACGTCCACGTGCAGTACTTCGCGGTGTTGCGCGAGCGAGCCGGACTCAGCCACGAGACGGTAGCTACGGCGGCGGCGACGGCGGCGGAACTCTACGACGAACTGGCCACCCGCCATCCTTTCGACCTGCCGCGCTCGATGCTGCGCGTCGCAATCAACGACGAGTTTGCGGACTGGTCGCGGCGGCTCGGGACCGGCGACCGGATCGTGTTCATTCCCCCCGTCGCGGGCGGCTGATGCGCGCGTTCACCTTCAGCAGCGAGCCGCTCGATCCGCAGCGCCATCGTGCCGAGCTGGCGGATCCGGCCTCGGGCGGCTATGCGAGCTTCGAGGGCTGGGTGCGCGACCATAACGAAGGCCACCGCGTCGAGCGACTGGAGTACGAGGCGTTCGAGGCGCTCGCGATCAAGGAAGGCGAACGCATCGTCGCCGACGCCGTGGCGCGCTTCGGCGTGTCGCGGGCCGCCTGCGTGCATCGCGTCGGCTCGCTCGACATCGGCGACCTCGCCGTCTGGGTGGGCGTCAGCTCGGCGCACCGCGGCGAGGCCTTCGCGGCCTGCCGCTACATCATCGACGAAGTGAAGCACCGCGTGCCGATCTGGAAGAAGGAGCATTACACGGACGGTGACTCCGGCTGGGTCAACTGCGAGCGCTGCGCGGCCGCCGCGCATGATCACGATCATGCGCATGCACATGCTCATGCTCACGCGCCCGCCGAATCCGCGCGCGCCTTCGAGCACGATTACTCCAGGCAGGTCGCGCTGCCCGAGGTGGGTGCGACCGGACAGGCGAAGCTCGCGGCTGCCTCCGTGCTGGTCGTCGGCGCAGGCGGCCTCGGCGTGCCCGTGCTGCAATATCTCGCCGCGGCCGGCGTCGGCCGCATCGGCATCCTCGATGGCGATCACGTCGAGGCGAGCAACCTGCACCGCCAGCCGCTCTACGGCATCGCGGACGTCGGCTGTGCCAAAGCCGAAGTGGCCGCCGCGAGGCTTGCCATGCTCAATCGCGACACGCAGGTCGATGCGATTGCCTCGCACGCGACGCGCGACAATATCGACGAACTGGTCGCGGGCTACGACCTTATCGTCGAGTGCACGGACAACTTCCGCGCCAAGTTTCTCGTCAACGACGCCGTGGTCCGTGCCGGCAAGCCTGCGGTATTCGCCAGCGTCCACCAGTACGAAGGACAGTTGCAGGTCTATCGACCGGAGCCGGACTGGCCGTGCCTGCGTTGCCTGTGGCCGGCCGCACCGCGGGATGGCCTGGTGGGCAACTGCGCCGAGGCCGGGGTGCTCGGGCCCGTGCCGGCGACACTCGGCGCGATGCAGGCCATGCAGGCATTGCAGCTGATCCTTGGCCTCCACGCGGGCTCGAGTCCGGCACTCGTCATGGTGGACCTGCTCACGCTGCAGACGCGCCGAGTGTCGGCCCGGCGTGACCCCAACTGCAGCCACCTCGCCGGGGCGTCAGCCGATGCGCCGGATGCAGCCCCGATCGAGCTCGAGTTCGTCTCGCTGGCCGCAGCGCTCGAGTCCGGGCTCGAACTGGTGGATATCCGCGAGGCCTGGGAGCGCGGCTTCGATCCGCCGCACGCTTCGATCCCGCTGCACCTGCCGCTCAGCGATCTCGTCAACGGCCGGACGCAGTTCCCGGCCCAGGGTCGCTACCTGATCATCTGCGCCCATGGCGTGCGCAGCCTGTCGCTCACCGAGCACCTGCGTTCGCTCGGCCAGTCCGACGTCTATTCGCTCAGGGGCGGGCTCGCCGCGCTGCGCTCCTGAGGCACGCAGGAACGCCCGCGGGCGCTCACTGCGACACGGCCCGCAGGATGTGGAACACGATCAGGCCCACCATCAGCGCCTGCCCGATCCAGAGCAGGAAGACGCCGTAGCCCCTGCTGCGCAGCGAGAAACCGACGGCGATCAGCACGATGCCCAGGAAGAGGATGCTGACGGACGGCCAATACGGGCTGAACTCCATCAGGACCGCACCTGCCCGGTGCCGCGCACCACGTACTTGTAGCTGGTCAACTGCTCGACGCCCACGGGCCCGCGCGCGTGGAAGCGATCGGTGGAGATGCCGATCTCCGCGCCCATGCCGAACTCGCCCCCGTCCGCGAACTGCGTCGACGCGTTGTGCAGCACGATCGCGCTGTCGACCCGCGACAGGAACTGCTCGGCCGCCACCGGATCCTCGGTCACGATCGACTCGGTGTGCGCCGAGCCGTAGCGCGCGATGTGCGCGACTGCATCGTCGACGCCAGCGACGACCTTCGCGGCAATCACTGCGTCGAGATATTCCGTGTACCAGTCGTCCTCGGTCGCAGCACGCACGCGCGAATCGACCGAGCGCACGGTCGCGTCGCCGCGCACCTCGCAGCCCGCGTCGAGCAGCGCGCGCACGAGCGGCGCCAGGTGCGTCTCGACGCAAGCCGCGTCCACCAGCAGCGTCTCGGCAGCGCCGCAGATTCCGGTGCGGCGCAGCTTGGCGTTCAGGACGATCGCGCGCGCCATGTTGAGGTCCGCCGCACGATCGACGTAGACGTGACAGTTGCCCTCGAGGTGGCCGATGACCGGCACGCGCGCTTCCTGCTGGACGCGCGCGACGAGGCTCTTGCCACCCCGCGGCACGATCACGTCGATCCAGTCGGTCATGCCGGCCAGCATGTAGCCGACGGCGGCGCGGTCGGTCGTCGGGACGAGCTGGATGCACGCGTCGGGCAGGCCCGCGGCGCGCAGCCCGTCTGCCAGGCAGGCGTGGATCGCGGTGCTGGAGCGATGGCTTTCGCTGCCGCCGCGCAGGATCGCCGCGTTGCCCGACTTGAGGCACAGCGCGCCGGCGTCGCAGGTCACGTTCGGGCGGCTCTCGTAGATGATGCCGATCACGCCCAGCGGCACCCGCACGCGCTGGATGCGCAGCCCGTTCGGGCGCTCCCACTCCGCAAGCACGGTACCGACCGGGTCGGCCAGCCGCGCGATTTCCTCGACGCCGCGCGCCATGGCCTCCACGCGCGCCGCGTCGAGCGCCAGACGGTCGATCATCGCGGCCGCGAGTCCGCGGGTCCTGGCCACCTCGAGGTCCTGCGCGTTGGCGGCGAGGATCTCGTTCCGACCCCGACGCAAGGCCTGCGCCGCCGCTTCGAGAGCGGCGTTCTTTTGCTCTTTGGTCGCCCGCGCCAGTACCTCGGCAGCCGCGACCGCCGCGCGGCCGATGGGCGCGAGCAGCTTCTCGATGTCCTCGATGATCAAGTGAGCACCAGGTCGTCGCGGTGAATCATCTCGTCGCGCCCGCGGTAGCCGAGCAGGCCCTCGAGCTCGGCGCTGCGCCGACCGCAGATCCGCTCGGCGTCCAGGCTCGAGTATGCGGCCAGGCCGCGGGCGATTTCGAGCCCGCCCGGCTCGCGCACCACGACGGCATCGCCGCGATCGAAGCGTCCGGCCACGCGCACCACGCCCGCGGGCAGCAGGCTCTTGCCCTCGCGCAGCGCGCGCGCGGCGCCGGCGTCCACGGTCAGCTCGCCGCCGGGCTGCAACATGCCGGCGATCCACTGCTTGCGCACCGTGACCGGAGACGCATCCGCGACGAACCACGTGCAGCGCGCGCCCGACTCGATGCGTTCGAGCGGGTGCATCTCGCGACCCGCGGCGATGCAGAGACTGCAGCCCGCCGCGACGGCAATCTTCGCGGCCATGATCTTGGTGGCCATGCCGCCGGAGCCGACGTCCGAAGCCGATCCACCGGCCATGGCCTCGATCTCGGCCGTGATCCGTGGCACCTCGGCGATGAACTCGGCGCCGGACGCGCGCGTCGGATCGGCCGTGTAGAGGCCGTCGACGTCGGAGAGCAGCACCACGCAGTCGGCGCTCACCATCTGCGAGACCCGGGCCGCCAGCCGGTCGTTGTCGCCGTAGCGGATCTCGGCGGTCGCCACCGTGTCGTTCTCGTTGATGACCGGAATCGCGCCCAGGCGCAGCAGCGCGGTCAGCGTATTGCGCGCATTGAGGTAGCGGCGGCGCTGCTCGGTGTCACCCAGCGTCAGCAACACCTGCGCGACCGTGAAACCGCCCTGCTCCAGCACTTCCTTCCACGCGTGGGCGAGACGGATTTGCCCGACCGCCGCAGCCGCCTGGCTCTCCTCGAGCTTGAGCTTGCCGGGCGGCAGGCCGAGCTCGCGTCGCCCGAGCGCGATGGCGCCCGAGGAGACGAGCACGACTTCCTGGCCGCGCGACCGCAGCCGCGCGACGTCGCCGGCCAGCGACTCAAGCCAGGCGCGATTGACGCTGCCGGTCGATTTCTCGACCAGCAGCGCCGAACCGACCTTGACGACGACCCGTCGGGCCGCAGCGAGGCGCGATCCGCCAGCCACGGCCCCGGGGGTCATGCGAACGCGAAGTGCTCGGCGGGCAGCTTCATCAGGCCCGCGGCCCCGGCCCGCGCCGCGGCGGCGTGCGAGTCGATGCGCGGCAGGATCCGGTCGAAGTAGTGCTGCGCCGTCACGAGCTTGGCCCGGTAGAAATCGGCCTCGGCATCGCCGGCCGCGATCTTCTTCGCCGCGACGCCGGCGGCCGCCAACCAGCACCAGCCCAGGCACACGTAGCCGGACACCTGCAGGTAGTCCGTCGCCGCAGCGCCGACCTCCTCCGGGTTCGCCATCGCGGCCTTGCCGAGTTCCGCGGTGAGGCGGCCCCACTGCTCGAGCCGCTTGCCGAGTTCCACCGCGAGCGGCGTCACCTCGGGCAGCGCGGCGTACTTGTCGATCGCTTCCTTGATCCGCGCGACCATCATCTGCACGCTCTTGCCGCCGGTGCCGAACACCTTGCGGCCGAGCAGGTCGAGCGCCTGGATGCCGTTGGTGCCCTCGTAGATCGGCGTGATGCGCGCGTCGCGCATCAACTGCTCGACGCCCGTTTCACGGATGAAACCGTGGCCGCCGTGGATCTGCACCGCGAGGCTCGTGACCTCCATCGACGCATCCGTCAGGAACGCCTTGACGATCGGCGTCAGGAACGCGATCAGGTCGCTCGAGCGCCTGCGCGCCTCGGTGTCCGGATTCAGGTGGGCGCTGTCGATCTCGCGGCCCGTCAGGAAGCACAGGACGCGCCCGCCCTCGACGAACGCCTTCTGCGTCAACAGCATCCGGCGCACGTCCGGGTGGACGATGATCGGGTCGGCGGGCTTGCCGGGCATCTTGGCGCCCGTCAGCGAGCGTCCCTGCAGCCGGTCGTTCGCATACGCGATCGACGCCTGCCAGGCCAGTTCCGAGAGACCCTGCCCCTGCAGCCCGACGCCGAGCCGCGCGTGGTTCATCATCGTGAACATGCAGGACAGGCCTTCGTTGGCCTTGCCGACCAGCCAGCCCTTCGAGTCATTGAAGTGCATGACGCAGGTGGGGGACGCGTGGATGCCCATCTTGTGCTCGATGGAGCCGCACTTGACGCCATTGGCGGCACCGACCTCACCGTCGTCTCCCGGCAGGAATTTCGGCACGATGAACAGGCTGATGCCCTTGGTGCCCTGGGGCGCATCCGGCAGGCGCGCCAGCACGAGGTGCACGATGTTCTCGGTCAGGTCGTGCTCCCCGGCGCTGATGAAGATCTTGGTGCCGGTGACCGCGTAGGACCCGTCGCCGAGCGGCTCGGCCTTGGTGCGCAGGATGCCGAGGTCGGTGCCGGAATGTGCCTCGGTCAGGCACATCGTGCCGGACCACTGGCCGGAGACCATTTTCGGCAGGTAACGCTGCTTCAGCTCGTCCGAGGCGTGGGCCTCGATCGTCGAGACGGCGCTTTCGGTCAGTCCCGAGTACATCTTCCAGGCCATGTTGCCCGACACCAGCATCTCGCTGAACGCGAGCGAGAAGCCGCCCGGCAGGCCCTGCCCGCCCCACTGCGGGTCTGCGATCATCGTGATCCAGCCGTCGTCGCAATAGCGCTGGTAGGCTTCCTTGAAACCGGGCGGGGTGCGGACCTGGCCGTCCTCGAACTGCAGGCCGTGCTCGTCGCCGATCCGGTTGGTGGGCGCCAGAACGGTCTCGGCGAAGCGAGCCCCCTCCTCCAGGATGCCTTCCAACAGGTCCCGGTTCAGCTCCTCGCGGCCGAAAGAGCGGTAATGCTGCTCGAAATCGAGCACTTCATGAACGACGAAGCGAATGTCACGGAGCGGTGCGCGGTAGGAGTACACGGTCTAGCCTTCCTGTTCGTTACCTTGGGATCGATTTTACGCGAGGGACAGCCGGTCTACCGTAAGTGTGTTCCGGTTGCCTGCCGTCGTGAGCGGACCGTATAGTTGTTCGTACGCTGATCCAGCCAAGATTCCCGAAATTCCCGCCGAGGACCCCCGCGTGAGCCGCGATTACGACCCGGAAAAGGGCCGATGGTACGAAGACCTGGACCGCGAGGAGCTGTTCAAGGTCGTCAGCGTGGATCCGGACGAGATCCTGGTCCGCATCCAGTGGCTCGATGGCGAAATCGAGGACATCGACGTGGACGCCTGGAACGAGCTCGATCTCGAGCTGGCCACCGAGCCGGAAGGCTGGGTGGACGACAGCGAAGACGACGCCGATGAGGACGAGGAAGACGACGAGGACGACCTCGACGATCTCGACGAGGACGAGGACGAGGACGACGACTGGGACGACGACGAAGACGAAGATTACGACGACGACGACGACGAGTACCGTGACCGAGAGTGAACGACGTTCCCGACCGGCCACCCGCCGCCGCGGCCCCTCCGGGCTACCCCGCTGACCTCGAGCGGGAGTGGCAAGCCGCGGACGGCACGATCGTCCACCTGCGTCCGCTGCGCCCTGACGACCTCGACCGCGAAATCAGCTTCGTCTCGGGGCTCTCCGAGCAGACGCTCTACCTGCGATTGCAGTATTCGATGCGCGAAGTGAACCGCGCGGACGCCGAGCGGCTGCTCGCGATCGACTATCACGACCGGATGGCCATCGGCGCGCTGGTCGATGGGCCGCAGGGCGCGACGCTCGTCGGCGTGAGCCGTTATGCCCGGATCGACGATTCGGATCGCGCGGATTGCGCGATCGTCGTGACGGACGCCTGGCACGGCCGGGGCCTCGGCACCGAGCTGATGCGCAGTCTCGGGATCGCGGCCCGCGCGCGAGGCATTCGCATACTGGAAGGCACGAGCCTCGGCGAGAACCAGCGCATCCACGCCTGGGCCAGGCGCTTCGGCTTCCAGGTGCGCACCGAACCGAACACCGGCGGCCAGGTCGTCATCCAGCTCGATCTCTCTTCGCTGCCCGCCTGAGGCGGCGCGTCGCATCCCGCCATTCCCGCCACGCAGGCAGGACCTTCCGGCTGCGGCTCACGGCCTGCCGCCGCAGGACGCGTTCCTGGCGAGCGAGATCCCCCACGAGTTGCGCCGTCAAGGTCCGGCCGAGCGAACGCTCGTTGAGCCGCGCCCAGTGGTCGGCCAGCAGCGTGTCCCGGTGCTCGCCGATGCGGTCCTGCGCGGCACGCAGCCGCCGCATCAGCCGCGCTGCGGCACGCGACTCGAGGTCCGCTACCGGCTCGAGCGCATAGCGGCAATGCTTCAGCGCCAGCCGCAACTCGTGCAATTCGGCGACGCTTTCAGGCTCGTCACGCATCAGTCCGGCCGGCCGTCGCCAGGCGCGATCCACCAGCGTCAGCACGCGCGCCACACTCGCGTCGCGCGACACGAACAGCGCATCGCCGCTGGCCGCGTGGCGATCGAGCGCTCGTCGTAACGCCATCCACCCCGGCTCGCGCAGGTGACGGCGCAGCCCTTCGCGTGCCGCGATGCACAGGTCTTCGAGCAACACGCTGAGCTGCCGGCGGTCGGCTGCCGTGATGGCCGCATTCCGGCGCACCATGGCGACCAGCATGTCGCGCCGGACGTCGGCCTCGCGCACGGCCGCCAGCGCCCGACCGAAGCTGCGCAGGTCCACCCGGTAGAGACGCGCCCGGCGTGGCTCGAGCAAGGGCCGGAACGTCTTCAGCAGCGAGCGCAGCCGGCGCGCCGCCACGCGTGCCTGGTGGATGTCTTCGACGCCGGCCGCATCGAGCGACGCGGCGGCGGCGGCCAGCAGGCGCTGCTGCTCGCGGACTGCGGCTTCGATGCGGGTGCTGCCGGCCCCCGGAGCGGCCGGGATCGGCCGGGGCAGCAATGCTTTTCTCGCCATCACTGATGGTCTATAGCACGGCACCGGTGACCGATGTCACCGCAGCGGCCGCCGCAAAGCCGAACGACAGGCTGTACAGCGTTGAACCTTCCGATCCGCCGCCCGGTCTGAGCGGTCGTTCCGGATTCAGACTCGGTCCAGTATGCTGTTCGCTCGGCCGGGACCGCCCCCCGAGCGCTGCAGGACTGGCCGACCTTGAAAGGGGTCCGATGATCCCCATCTGACCGGACCTTGCACGTCACATCGCTGGAGACTCGACTCGATGAAACGCATCTTCCTGTTCCTCGCCACCAACCTGGCGGTCATCGTCCTGCTGGGCATCATCCTCAGGCTGATCGGCTTCGAGGGCATTCTCGACGAGCGCGGTGTCGACCTGAATCTCGGCGCGTTGCTGGTCTTTGCCGCCGTGGTCGGCTTCACCGGTTCGTTCATCTCGCTCGCGATGTCGAAATGGACCGCGAAGCGCGCGATGGGCGTGCGGGTCATCACCCAGCCGTCGAACTCGGCCGAGGGCTGGCTCGTCAACACCGTGCGCCAGCAGGCGCAACTCGCCGGCATCGGCATGCCGGAAGTCGGCATCTTCGACTCGCCCGAGCCGAACGCGTTTGCGACCGGCGCGCGGCGTGACGCGGCGCTGGTGGCGGTCAGCACCGGCCTGCTCGCGAGCATGTCGCAGAAGGAAGCCGAGGCGGTGCTGGCGCACGAGGTGAGCCACGTCGCGAACGGCGACATGGTCACGCTGACGCTGATCCAGGGCGTGGTCAACACGTTCGTGATCTTCCTGGCGCGCGTGGTCGGCCACACGGTGGACCGCGTCGTGTTCAAGAACGAGGAAGGCCACGGCCCGGCGTTCTGGATCACGACCATCGTCGCCGAGATCGTGTTCGGCCTGCTTGCGACGATCATCGTCATGCACTTCTCGCGGCAGCGCGAGTTCCGCGCCGACTCGGGTGGCGCCCGCCTCGCCGGGCGCGAGCACATGATCGGCGCGCTGCAGCGCCTGATGCAGCGCCAGCCCGGGCCGTTGCCGGACAAGATGGCGGCCTTCGGCATCTCGGGCGGCAAGGCCTCCGGCCTGAAGAAGCTGTTCATGACGCACCCGCCGCTCGAGGAGCGCATCGCGGCGCTCAAGGCGAGCGTCTCCTGACCGGAGCACAGGTGCGCCATCTGGTCGTCGTCCTCGGCGACCAGCTCGACCACGCGAGCCGGGCGTTCGACGAGTTCGACGCCCGGCTCGATCGCGTCTGGATGGCCGAAGTCGCGGCCGAGAGCGAGCACGTCCCCTCGCACAAGGCGCGCACCGCGCTGTTCCTGGCGGCGATGCGACACTTTCGTGACGAACTTCGCGCACGCGGAGTTCCGGTCGAGTATCGCGAACTCGGCGCGCACGCGGAACGCTCGCTGCACGCGGCACTGCAGATCGACCTGGAACGCCTGCGACCGGCGCGTGTAGTGCTCGTGCAGCCGGGTGAGCACCGCGTGGCGCGAGCGATCGCGTCAGCTGCGACGGCGGCCGGGATCGACTGCGAGACCCGCCCCGACGCGCACTTCCTCATCACGCCCGCGGAATTTGCATCGTGGGCGCACGGCCGTCGGGAGTTGCGACTCGAACATTTCTACCGGTGGATGCGCCGCCGCAGCGGACTGCTGATGGACGCCGACCAGCCGGCCGGCGGACGCTGGAACTTCGACGCGGAGAACCGCGGCGCCTTCGGTGCGGCGGGCCCAGGCTGGTTGCCTGCACCGATCACGTTTCCGCCGGACCCGACGACTCAAGCCGTGCTCGCCCGGGTCGAGGAGCTGTTTCCCGATCACGTGGGCCAACTCGACCGGTTCGACTGGCCGGTGACGCGCACCGAAGCGCTCGCCGCTCTAGAGGATTTCGTCGCACGGCGACTGCCGCAGTTCGGGCACTGGCAGGACGCGCTCTGGCAAGGCGAGCCGTGGCTCTACCACTCGCGGCTGTCCGCCGCACTCAACCTGAAGCTGCTGACGCCGTGGGAGGTCTGCGCGGCGGCGGAGCGAGCCTATCGCGAGGGCCGCGCAGAGATCGGTTCGGTCGAAGGTTTCATCCGGCAGATTCTCGGCTGGCGTGAGTTCGTGCGCGGCATCTACTGGCGCGAGATGCCCGGTTACCTCGAACGCAATTCGCTCGGCGCCGAGCAACCTCTGCCCGCTTTTTACTGGACCGGCGAAACCGACCTCGCCTGCCTGCGCGAAACGATCGGGCAGACTCTGTCCCTTGGCTATGCGCACCATATCCAGCGCCTGATGGTCACCGGATTGTTCGCTCTGCTCTGGGGCGTCCGCCCCCGTGAGGTTCACGAGTGGTACCTGGCTGTTTACGTCGACGCGATCGAGTGGGTCGAGCTGCCGAATACGTTCGGGATGTCGCAGTTCGCGGACGGCGGCCTGCTCGCGTCGAAACCCTATGCTGCGACGGGCAAGTACATCGCGCGGATGAGCAACTACTGCGCCAGCTGCCGCTACCGGCCGGAGCAGGCGCAGGGTGTGGACGCCTGCCCGTTCACGACGCTGTACTGGGACTTCCTGGCCCGCCACCGCGCGCGCTTCGAGCGCCATCCCCGACTCGCGCTGCAGGTGCGCAACCTCGATCGGCTCTCGGCCGCCGACCGCGCCGGAATCGCCGCGCGGGTAGTGGAACTGCGTCAAACGCTGGATCGGTCGTGATGCCGCGATGAACGACTCGAGCACCGCCATCGTCTGGTTCCGCCGTGACCTGCGGCTCACCGACAATCCGGCGCTGGCCGCGGCCTGCGAGCGTGCGCAGCACGTCGTGGCGCTCTACGTCCACGCACCGGACGAGGAAGGCGAATGGCGTCACGGTGGCGCCAGCCGCTGGTGGCTGCACCACAGCCTGGCCCGGCTCGACGCTTCGTTGCGTGCGCGCGGCGGCAGGCTGGTGCTGCGCTCGGGCAATACGCTGCAGGCGCTGCTCGCAGTGGCCGGCGAAACGGGCGCGCGGCAGGTGTACTGGAACCGGATCTACGACCCGGTACTGGTTGCGCGGGACACCGGCATCAAGGCGGCGCTCAACGAGTCAGGTTTCGAATGCGAGAGCTTCAATGCGGCGCTGCTGCACGAGCCCTGGGAAGTGCGCACAGGCGCGGGCGAACCCTACCGGGTGTTCACCCCGTTCTGGCGCAGCTGCGTAGCCCGCCTCGACGCACTGCCACACCCGTTGCCGCCGCCCGCCTCGATTCTTGCGCCGGCGACTGCACCGTCCAGCCAGGCACTGGACGAACTGCACCTGCTGCCGAGCATCGACTGGGATTCCGGCCTGTTGGCCGCCTGGACTCCGGGCGAAGACGCAGCGCTCGATCGAATGGACGCGTTCGCGGCCGGCGCGGTTGCCGGTTATCCCGAAGGCCGCAATCGCCCGGACCACGCCGACACCTCGCGCCTCTCGCCGCACCTGCACTTCGGTGAGATCGGCCCGCGCCAGTGCGTCGCGGCGCTCCGCAATGCGCTAGTCGAGCGGCCGGGCGCACAGGGCGCGACGGAAGGGTTCGTCCGCCAGCTGGGCTGGCGGGAGTTTGCGCACCACCTGCTGCATCACTATCCGCACACCGCCACCGCACCGCTGGACGCACGCTTCGAGAGCTTCCCGTGGCAGCCAAACGCAGTCTGGCTGGAAGCGTGGCAGCGCGGACGCACCGGTTTCCCGATCGTCGACGCCGGCATGCGCGAGCTGTGGACGACGGGCTGGATGCACAACCGGGTGCGCATGATCGTGGCGTCGTTGCTCACGAAGAACCTCCGCCAGCACTGGCTCGAGGGCGCCCGCTGGTTTTGGGACACCCTCGTCGACGCCGACCTGCCGAACAACACGCTCGGCTGGCAGTGGACGGCGGGCTGCGGCGCCGATGCAGCGCCCTACTTCCGCATTTTCAACCCGATGCTGCAGAACGAGCGCTACGACCCGGACCGCGCCTATGTGCGCCGCTGGGTCCCCGAGCTGGCGGCCTTGCCTGACAATTGCATCCATCGCCCATGGGAGGCGCCGGCGGCAGTGCTGGCCGCCGCTGGCGTCGAACTGGGCCGGACCTACCCCGGTCCGATCGTTGATTTTCGGGCCAGCCGCCAGGCGGCGCTTGACGGCTATGCCCGGGTCAGGGAGCCCGTCCGGCCCGGCTGAATCCAGCCCCCGGCCGCCAGCGAAAGCAGCCGCATGCGTGCTCGGACCGTCCCTCGTCACTTCATCCCGTTCCTGCTCGGCCTGTGGCTGCTTGCGGCCGGCGTGGTGTCCGCGTCGACGCTGCCGGACCCGGTCGTCGACAACCAATACTCTTTGCGGATGGTTGGCGCGGGCGAGCTACGCTGGCTTGGCTTGCCGATCTACGACGCGAGCCTCTGGACGTCGAGCGGTCGCCACGCGGGTTTCACTGCCGGTGAAACCGTCGCCCTCAGCCTCTGGTACCGGCGATCGTTTACCCGCGACCAGTTGCTCGAGGTCACCGCGACGGCCTGGCGCAAGCTCGGCCAGGGCGATCCAGCCCAGCGCGACCGCTGGCTCACAGAGCTGCGCGACTTCTGGACGGACGTGATACCCGGCCAGAACGTCACGACGGTCGTGCTTCCCGGCGGTCCCACGCGCTTCTACGACCAGCGCGGCCGATTCGGCCAGGTGGACGATCCGGCCTTCGGGCCGGCGTTCCTGTCGATCTGGCTCGATCCGCGCAGCGTCGTGAGCGACCTGCGCATCCGCCTGCTTGGCGGCCGTGATGCGGCCTCATTGACCGCGGCCAACTGAGGGTCCAGCCGGCAATGGATCGTGCCCGAGCAACCAGGGCCTGGCACGCGCTGGCGCAGTGGTTCGACGCCGGTGCGGCACCGCAGGCGACCGACGCCGCGTCCCGCGACCGGGTGGACTGGGCGCGCATCGTGCCGTTTGTCGGCATGCACCTGGCATGCCTGGGCGTCGTCTGGGTCGGCATCAGCCCCGTCGCCGTCGGTGCCGCCGGAGCGCTCTACGTGCTGCGCATGTTCGCGATCACCGGCTTCTACCACCGCTATTTCTCGCACCGCACGTTCAAGACTTCGCGCGCTGCGCAATTCGCGTTCGCCGTGCTCGGTGCCTCGGCCGTGCAGCGTGGCCCGATCTGGTGGGCGGCGCATCACCGCCATCACCACGCCCACTCCGACCGGCCCGACGACGTTCACTCGCCTGCTCAGCGCGGTTTCCTCTGGTCGCACATGGGCTGGTTCCTCTCGCGCGGCCACTTTGCACCGGACCTCGGTCGCGTCCGCGACCTGCTCAAGTTTCCCGAGTTGCGGTGGCTTGACCGCTTCGACATCCTGGTACCAACGGCGCTCGCCGTGGCGCTGCTCGCGCTGGGCAGGGTCCTCGACCACTACTGGCCCGGGCTCGGCACCAGCGGCGGGCAGATGCTCGTCTGGGGTTTCTTCATCTCGACGGTCGCCTGCTATCACGGCACCTACACGATCAACTCGCTGTGCCACGTCTGGGGACGCCGTCGCTACGACACCGGCGACGAGAGCCGCAACAACTGGCTGCTGGCCCTGGTCACGCTCGGCGAAGGCTGGCACAACAATCACCACCGCTATCCGATGTCGGCGCGGCAGGGTTTCTACTGGTGGGAGATCGACATCACTTATTACCTGCTGCGGGCGTTGGCCGCACTCGGCATCATCTGGGACCTGAAACCCGTCCCCCGCGAGATCCGCGACACGCACACGGCGGTGGCCCGATGAGAATCGCGGTCGTGGGAGCCGGAGTGGCCGGCTTGTACGCGGCGTGGCGGCTGTCCAGCGAGCACGACGTAACGCTCTACGAGGCCGCGGACTATCCCGGCGGCCACACGGCCACGGTGGACGTCGAGCACGGCGGCCGGACCTGGGCCGTGGACACCGGGTTCATCGTCTTCAACGACTGGACATACCCGAACTTCATCGCGATGCTCACGGAACTGGGCGTCGCCTGGCAGCCGTCCGACATGAGCTTCAGCCTGCGCTGCGAGCGCAGCGAGCTCGAGTACAACGGTACCTCGCTGAACTCGCTGTTCGCGCAGCGCCGCAACCTCGTGCGGCCGTCGTTCCTGCGCATGATCGCCGACATCCTGCGGTTCAACGCGCGCTCGAGGGACTTGCTCGCCACGCTCGACGACTCGCTGACGCTCGGCGAGTACCTCGACCGCGGCGGTTATTCGCGGCAATTCGTCGCGCACTACGTCGTGCCGATGGGTCGCGCGATCTGGTCCGCCGAGGCCTCGACGATGCTCGGCTTCCCGGCCCGGTTCTTCGTCGACTTCTTCGACCGCCACGGCTTCCTGTCCGTGGACGATCGCCCGGTCTGGCAGACGGTGCGGGGTGGCTCGCGCGAGTACGTGCGCGCGCTGCTCGCCGCCGCGCGCATCGACCTGCGGCTCGCGACACCGGTGGACTCGATCCGGCGGCTGCCCGACGGCGTACGCGTCCGCACCCGGCGCGGCGACGTCGAGGGCTACGATCACGTCTTCCTCGCCTGCCATTCCGACCAGGCGCTGCGCCTGCTCGAGGCGCCGACGGCTGCGGAGTCGGAAGTGCTGCGCGCATTCCCGTACGCGATGAACGAGGTCATCCTGCACACCGACCAGCGACTGCTGCCGCGGCGCACGCTGGCCCGTGCCGCCTGGAACTACCACCTGCTCGCCGATCCGCAGGAACCGGTGGCCGTCACCTACGACATGAACGTCCTGCAGGCGCTCGAGGCGCCCGTGCGGTTCCTGGTCACGCTGAACAATCGTGCCGCGATCGACGAGCGGCAGGTGCTGCGCACGTTCAGCTACGACCATCCCGTCTACTCACCGCAGGCGGTCGCCGCGCAGCAGCGGCACCGGGAGGTGAACGGCGCCGCGCGCAGCTATTTCTGCGGCGCATACTGGCGCAGCGGCTTCCACGAGGATGGCGTCGTGAGCGCGCAGGCCGCGCTCGCGCATTTCAAAGAGGATCTCGGGCGTGCAGAGCTGCCTCTACGAAGGGTGGGTTAGGCATCGCCGCAGCGCGCCGGTACCGCACACGTTCCGGTACCGGCTCTGCCTGCTGTACCTCGACCTCGCGGAGCTGCCGGAGGCCCTCGACGGGCGCTGGTTCTGGTCCGCGCGGCGCTCGGCCATCGCGCGCTGGCATCGCGAGGATCACTTCGGCGATCCGTCCTCGAGTCTCGATGCATCGATCCGCGATCTCGTCGAAAGCCGCACCGCACGCCGGCCGTCCGGCGCGATCCGGCTGCTGACCCAGCCGCGCTACCTCGGCTACGGCTTCAACCCGGTGAGCTTCTACTACTGCTTCGATGCGGCGGACCGCGAGGTCGAGACCGTCGTCGCGGAAATCAACAACACCCCCTGGGGCGAGCGGCACTGTTACGTGCTCCCGGCTGGCCGCAATGAGGGCACGCCGTCGAAGATGCGCTTCCGCTTCGGCAAGGACTTCCACGTCTCGCCGTTCCTGCCGATGGACATGAACTACGACTGGCGCTTCAGCCCGCCCGCGAGCCGACTGCTCGTGCACATGGAGAACTGGCGCGATGGCCAGCACGTGTTCGACGCGACGATGACGCTCGATCGCGTGCCGCTCGGCGCCCGATCGCTGGCGAGCGCGCTCGTCCGCTATCCGCTGATGACGCTGAAGGTCTCCGCCGCGATCTATTGGCAGGCGCTGCGGCTCTGGCTGAAGCGCGTCCCCTTCCACACCCACCCCGACCAGACCGGCGCCGGCCACCGGCTGCGCGAAGGTCGCATCGAGAAGCTCGCCCCATGAAACCCAGCATCGTGCCGACGATCGACGAAGTCTCGAGTCCGGGCCACGGCAGCGCGCTGCAGCAGCTCGGCCGCAAGCTGTTCCTCGCCAAGCTCGCGCAGTTCCGCGCAGGCGAACTCACGGTCGTGGACGGCCGCGAGCAGTTCACGTTCGGCCGGCGCACGCCCGACTGCAACCTGCGCGCGACCATCGAGATCCTGCATCCGCAGACCTACGCCGACGCGGCGTTCGGCGGCACCGTCGGCGGCGGCGAGGCGTACATCCGCGGCCTGTGGCGCACCGACGACCTGACGGCGCTGATCCGGCTGTTCCTGGTGAACCGCGCAGTCATGGAGTCGATGGAGGGCGGCGCCGCGATCGCCACCGCGCCGTTGCGCCGCATCCTGCACTGGCTGAACCGCAACAGCCCGGACGGCAGCCGGCGCAACATCGCGGCGCACTACGATCTCGGCAATGACCTGTTCGCGCTGATGCTCGACGACACCATGGCGTACTCGTGCGGCGTGTTCGAGCGTGACGATGCGACCCTGCATGAAGCGCAACGCGCGAAGTTCGAGCGCATCTGCCGCAAGCTCCGGCTTGGGTCCGACGATCATCTGCTCGAGATCGGCACCGGCTGGGGCGGCTTCGCGATCCACGCGGCCAGTCGCTACGGGTGCCGCGTCACGACCACGACGATCTCGCGCGAGCAGCACGACTGGGCCCGGGAGAAGATCGCCGCCGCCGGGCTCGCGGACCGGGTCACGCTGCTGCTCGACGACTACCGCGACCTGCGCGGCCGCTACGACAAGCTGGTCTCGATCGAGATGATCGAGGCCGTCGGCGCGCGTTACCTCGACACCTACACCGCGCAGTGCTCGAAGCTGCTCGAACCGCACGGCGCAATGCTGTTGCAGGCAATCACGATCCAGGACCAGGTCTACGAGGAAGCGCTCAAGTCCGTCGACTTCATCCAGCGCTTCATTTTCCCCGGTAGCTTCATCCCGTCGGTCACCGCGATCACCGACTCCGTGCGCAGCTCGACGGACATGAAGGTCTTCCACCTCGAGGACATCGGCCCGCATTACGCGACCACGCTGCGGCGCTGGCGCGAGAACTTCTTCGCCCGGCTGCCCGAGGTGCGGCGGTTGGGCTACCCGGACGCCTTCGTGCGGCTCTGGGAGTACTATCTGTGCTACTGCGAGGGTGGTTTCCTCGAGCGCCAGCTGGGCGACGTGCAGATGCTGCTCACCAAGCCGCGCTGCCGCTTGCCGGCGGTGATCTAACGGCATTCACCTACTATCGCAGGCGCGGCGGGATCGCGAGAATCCCGCCTGGGTCCATTACACCGCCGGAGCGCAACACCATGACCGCAGCCGCCATCCTGGAAGGCTTGAGCAAGTCCAAGCTGGCCGTCGAACTGAACGACGAGGAACGGCGCGTGCTCGCGCGGGCCATGTCGCTGCGTGACTTGAAGCAGGGCGAGGTGCTGATCCAGGAAGGCTCGGCGGACGACCACCTTTACGTCGTCGTGAGCGGCGTGCTTGGCGTGGTCAAGGATGCCGGCGGCGACGCGGAAGTCACGCTGAACGCGATCCGGCCCGGCAACGTCGTGGGCGAATTGTCGTTCCTCGACGGTGCCACCCGCTACGCCTCGCTGGTGGCCCTGAGCGATACCCAGGTCCTCGGACTCAGCCGCGCCGATCTCGAGGGTCTGCTCGAGACGCAGCCCAAGGTCGTGTACCACGTGATGCGCGCGATCGTGCGCGTCGTGCACGAGATCCAGCGGCGGCTGTCGATGCAGACCGCGGAGCTGACGAACTACTTGTACAAGACACACGGCCGGTACTGACCGACCCGCCGCCCCACTTTCGCTCGTCGTCCGCCCCGAAATGGTGCGGCCGCACCGCTGCGAGGCGCAGGTTCGCAGCGCTGGACCCCTCCCCGTGCCTTGGCACGAAATTCGCAGTTCTGTCGCGGAAGGAGCCGAGCCATGGACCCCTCCGCCCGCGCCCACGACGAAATGTACACGGCCGACGGCCACGTCCGGCCTCACTATGCCGTTTACGCCGACTGGCTGGCCCGCCAGCCAGACGACGCATTGCGACAGAAGCGCGCGGAGGCGGACAACCTCTTCCACCGTGTCGGCATCACGTTCGCCGTCTACGGCGAACAGGAAGGCAACGAGCGGCTGATCCCGTTCGACATCATTCCCAGGGTCCTCTCGGCCGGCGAATGGACCACGCTCGCTGCCGGACTGAGGCAGCGCGTGCGAGCCCTGAACGCCTTCATCGGCGACATCTACCACCAGCAGGAGATCATCAAGGCCGGCCTGGTCACGGCCGAGCAGATCTACTGCAACCCGCAGTACCGTCCCGAGATGCAGGACCTGCACGTGCCCGGGGGCATCTACGCCCACATCGCCGGCATCGACGTCGTGCGCGCCGGCGAGGGCGAGTTCTACGTGCTGGAAGATAACCTGCGCGTGCCGTCCGGCGTCTCCTACATGCTCGAGGACCGCAAGATGATGATGCGGCTGTTCCCCGAGCTCTTCTCGCTGAACCGGGTGGCACCCGTCGAGCATTACCCCGACCGGCTGTTCGAGAACCTCGCGAGCGTGGCCCCCGCAGGCGTCGCCGACCCCGCCGTCGTCGTGCTCACTCCTGGCTCGAACAACAGCGCTTACTTCGAACACGCGTTCCTGGCACAGCAGATGGGCGTCGAACTCGTCGAGGGACAGG
>Ga0209262_10000344_pt1 | contig 22727 bp, 19 predicted proteins | sample Lowcelwee11metaG_FD_187171 | JGI IMG/M metagenome (GOLD analysis project Ga0209262, IMG submission 187171) | Freshwater pond sediment microbial communities from the University of Edinburgh, under environmental carbon perturbations - Low... | ecosystem: Environmental > Aquatic > Freshwater >...
CGTGATAGGCCGTACGCAGTTCACGGCTCTTCCTGCTTCCCGCCGTAAAGAGAAGGGTTATCCTTCCTGCAAAATCGATGACGAACATGCCCCACAGAAGCTTTCCCTTGGGTGATCTCACACCGAGGATCTTTCCCTTGCCGGTTGTGACGCAGTGATCCATGAGAGCGTGTAGACGCCGGTAGCTTACATCCCTTATCACTCCCGCCCTCCTGCCGATTGTCGATCTGAACAGTGCAATGACCTCGCGTGGTTTTACATCGTCAACTATTTCCTGGGGGAAACGGTGGGCTATATTGACATTCCGTCTGCAGTCCGTCATGTAGTCCAGCCACAGCGTCTCATAGGTGTTTTCAAGGTCAAGGGTGAAGTTTGTGCGGCGGGTGACCACGAATCCGGGTGCCGCCACCGTCTGACCGATGCTCAGGTCTACAAGCCTGAAGGACTCGGGGATGAATCCGACGAATTCTTCGGCGATCCTCGCCCTGTCACCGTCAGCGCTGTATAGCCCCAGGTGCTGAAGAAAGACAGGAGTGGCAATATAGCTGAATCCAAACTTGCGAAAGGTTGGAAGAGGGAAAAGGGAGTCGTAGTCATCGTCAACGAGAGCCTCCCATCCGGGTGCCATGATATCCAGGTACCAGGACCAGGGATAGGGCTTAACGCTTTTTATCTCTGAGAGGCATTCATCCCATCTGGCACGGTCAATCTCCCCGTTCCTCAGGTAAGCAATCATCTCTTCTGCATTTCGAGGGTTTTCTCAAAGACCTCTCTCCACCCCTCCCATCCGTTGGTCTCGCTCAGCGATGTATTGTGCCAGATCGAAACAAACAGTCCGCCTGCTTTCTTTGTGGCGGCGATCAGGTCACTGACGGTCGCTGTTGCCGCCTCGGCAGTGAGATGCCTGTACTGTCTGAGGGTGCCGTCCATCACCTGGAAAGGGACAACGGTCAGGGAGGAAGTTTTTTCCCTCATGAGATCATAAAACCTGAAGGGACGTGCTATTCCTGCACGGAACCCAGGCTCATCGGCGTAACCCATTGTGTAGTCATACCTGATGCCCGCACTTTCAAACGCCTGGTAGGTGTCAGGCATCTTCAGCAGCAGCCAGTGCTGACGCGCAGACTCAGGCTCATGACCGGTGATATGAGTGTATCGGTCTACCTCTGTCATAAGCACCTTTGGTCTTCCTGACGAACGGTATGAAGGGTGTATCCCTGTCCTTGCCTGAGTATCGTATTTTCTTATTATTGAAACATATTCATGATCCCTGTGATGCGGGTTGCGGTCATACTCGCCGTGGTCTCCCACAGGGAAGAAGTATAATGTCTCGCACCCGCGTTTTCCCGTCTGTTCTTCAATGTACCCAAAGCTGTCATACGGATCATCCTTCTGTCCCCTGATGGTCCTTATCCTGTCAGCCGGAGAAGCTCCCGTCCCCGCGAGACCCTTCACCAGCCCGCCGAAACTCCTCAGGAATCCCCTGTGTCTGTAGGCAAATGGCTGATCGACGTCGACAGTAAGAAGCGCCCTGTATTCGTTATGTCTGATGGTGAATGCCGGGAAGTGCTTCACGAGAGAGTTTGCAAGGTACCTGGCCCATATGTCGACAACGGGTAGATTGAGAAATCCCTCCCGGTATGCCAACGACCTGGCACCCGGGAATCTCCCGTGAGCATCCGGGGAGAACGGCAGATACTCCTCATACCTCGAAAGCATGTAAAATGCTGCCGAGAAGATATCAAACGGAAAGTCTCTGCTGTCAGAGGCAAACAGCACAGGCATGTCGCCGATGCGTGCAACCGGAGGCTCAAGCGGCGTAATACCCTCCATGGATAATAATCCTGATGGTCTGATGACAAACTGATCCTTTACCTTCTCGTCTGAATAAATAATGGCCGGGTTATTGCCGATCTTCCGCCTGTCATCCGTAATCTCGTAATCAACACCAAGTACAGATGAGAACAACTCTCCCGCAATATACTCAAGCCGGGGAGTTATTACCGGCGTATAGATTCTCAGTTTCTTCGTACTCATAGTGACAAATTTACATAATTGACTGTCAAACAACTCCCTCGGGAGTCTTATATTTATTAACACGAATTCATCAGTTGGCGCAATATTTTTTTCTACTTTTGTTTCCTGTGCTCTTTTAAGTTCAAAATTAAACTAATTCATATCATGGGTAAAGGTGACAAGAAATCAAAGAGAGGTAAGATAATACTGGGTACATACGGCGTCCGCCGGTCACAGAAAGCAAAAAAGGCAGTGGTAGTACCTGCGGTCAAAGCCAAGGCACCGGTAATCGAAGAGAAGGTTAAGCCCGTAAAGGCGGCAGCAAAAACAACCAAACCCAAAGCTGCACCGAAGAGCGCAGCCAAACCAGCGGCAAAAACAACCGAAAAAGCACCCAAACCGGCAGCAAAAGCTACCAAAACAGCTGCGAAAAAGAAGGAGTAGATTTGTTTCAGGGCCTCACTATAAGGCTGCTGTAGACTGAGGCGTCGATAGCTGCCTCAATAATCATGCTTCTGTCAGACTGTAATGCTTTTACCACAGCAGAATGCATGCCGTCGCTGTCTGTCACGCGCAACACCTCTGCCCCGAGAAAGGTATCGCTTCCAAATAGTGCTCCGGCGTAGAGTTCAGTTCCGTAGGGGGATAAGTTCTTCCATGACTCCTTAACCCTGATCAGGTTCAGCTCACCGTCAGCCAGCACTACGACAATTATCTTCACCCCCAGTCTGCGCGCTGTCATCATCTCGCCGGCATACATAAGCATACCGCCGTCACCGGTGACGCATACTACCGTGGCTTTCGGATCAGCGATTGCTGCAGCTATGGCAGCGGGCAGACCGAATCCCATCGACGACCACCCGTTGGTCATGATCAGCCTCCCGCGATCCGTGACATCCCACATCTGTCCCAGCAGATGAAGGTGTGAACCAACGTCAGCTGTTAAAACAGTGTCACGGGGAAGGAGGTCATGCAGGATCTCAAGAGCCTTCACAGGACTGAATCCTCCGGTTAGTTCCATCAGGCCGGATCTGACAGCACTCCTTGCCTCACAGGCAAGAGAGACCATTTCAGGAGACCCGTGAAGAGCTCCCAGTGCCTCAAACCATTCAGAGGCGGAAGAGATAACCTGTATTGACCCGGGTATTTGAATATCAGTCCTGATGGTGTTAAAATGAAGGAGAGGCACCCTGTTCATCCATGACTCATAGTTGTACTCAACCGGATCATAACCCAGACCGATGATCAGGTCAGCCTCACGGGTCAGTATTCTCAACCTGTCGCTTAAAGAGTGGAAGAGGACGCCGGCATAACAAGGGTGACTCTCAGGTATTATCCCTTTCGCCATCGGTGTCACAACAACGGGCACGGGACATGCGTCAAGTAACCTGAGCAGTTCAGGACCAGCCCCTGCACGCATTGCTGTCAGACCTGCGGCAATAAGAGGCCTTCTGGCCGACGCAATCAGCACCCTGGCTCTCTCATCGAGGTGAAATTTGTCACTCCTGACCTCACCCTTAACTGTTGCGTTAACCTCAGCACACTCCCTGTCCGCCATGTCAGAAGGGAGGCCGATATGTACCGGACCCGGATACTCTTCGTTTGCAATCGCTAGGCTTTCCTCTGTTATGTCACCTGCCGTCGCTTCCGTAAGCCTGAAAGTGGCTTTTGTAATAGGGGCATAAAGTGACTGATGATCAATGTTCATCTGCGTGGTCCGCCCGGCCCAGTGGCCGGGGAGCTCAGAGGTCAGCGCCAGAACAGGCGAACGGTCGAGCAACGCCCCTCCTACACCTGTAGAGAGATTCGTGGCACCGGGACCAAAGGTGCCATGGCATACGCCCGTGATGCCAGTCATCCTCGCGGTGACATCTGCCATTACTGCTGCTGAAGCCTCATGCGATGTAAGGATGAACCCGATCCCTTCCTTCCGGAAGGCCTCCATATAGGGAATAGACGGACCTCCCGGTATACCGAAAAACCGTTTCACCCCATGCTCTCTGAGTCTCCTCGCAAGATACTCCGCTACTGTCATCCCGGGTTTTTTGTGTTTAACAAAAGTAATCAAACAGCGAAACAAAAAAACTGCGATATTTGGAAACTCTATTCCCTATAATGAAAGACCGCCGCATCAATACCATTTTCTGGGCTATCGTTACCTGTCTGATGTGGTCAACAGCCTACCCTTTCATTAAAGTCGGACTTCAGTACTCAACTCCCCTGCACTTTGCAGGTTCACGCTTTATCATCTCGGGACTGATGATACTTCCCTTTACGGTCAACATCCGTGATTATGTGAAGATGATAATTGCGAACAGGAGCCTGGCAATATGGGTTACGGTGCTGCAGACCCTAATCAACTATATCCTTTTCTATAAAGGGATGGAATATGTTCCGGGAGCACTGGGAGCTGTGATCGTCGGATCACAGCCTTTCGTTACGGCCATCGTGTCAAGGATAATGATCCATGATGAGAGGTTTACACTGGCAAAAGTGGCAACTATTGTATTCGGACTGGCAGGGATTGTGCTCGTCAGTGCCGGCAGGCAGGGTCTTCACCTTGGCGGACCGAAAGAGCTTGCAGGCGTGATTATGATCTTTATCGCCAACCTGTCCACCGCAATAAGCAATGTGCTGGTCTCAAAGAATGGCAAGGCCATGAATCCCCTGGTGCTGAGTTCGTTCTCACTCCTCACAGGGGGTATAATTATTTTTTTCCTCTCTTTCCTTGTTGAGAATGTTCCTTCAAAGCCGGACTTTCCTCTCAATTACTGGCTGGTGCTGGGATGGCTTGCATTCATGTCTGCCTTCACTTTCTCAAAGTGGTACGTTCTTTTAAACAGACCCGAGGTAAGAGTCTCGGAACTTAACCTGTGGAAGTTCATCATCCCTGTCTTTGGTGCCATACTCAGCTGGATGATCGTTCCGGATGAAAATGCTGACTGGGTTACAATCATAGGCATGGTGATGATATCACTCTCACTGATATACTTCTTCGGTGTAACAGGAAGAAGGGAGAGGAAGGTCGAAGAGGTCCCTGCCGGACCAATGGCAAAATAACAGTGAGATCAGCCTATTTACACAGACTGCTGAAATTCCGGATTAATATTTTAATTAACTTTCCTGATATTCCGGAAAGCAGCAATTCTTAATCTGTGCCCCCTTTAAGGTTCAACCAATAATTTCACAAAATAATGAAGAGCAGTTTGTTATTCAATATCGGCACGATGTTCGTCCTGCCAATGCTTATTGTGCTTGTACCAATATTTGCAGGTCAGTATTATGGCATTCTCCGGAAAAAAAGGGGGGTAAATATGGAGCCTGGCTCTGTTGGAACCGTGGTAGGCACGACACTTGCACTCCTGGCCTTCATGCTTGCCTTCACTTTTCAGATAGTCACAAATCGCTATGATACTCGAAAGCAGTTGCTGCTTGATGAGGTTACAAACATACGAACCACATACCTGAGAGCCGGATTACTATCAGAACCATACAATTCCGGAACGAAGGAACTTCTGATAGAATATGTTGATCTCCGGATTCAGCTGGCGGAAGATTCATCGAGGCTCAGATCAACTCTCGCGCGCTCACATGCGATACTTGACCAGCTCTGGAACTATGCTGAAGAACTTGCTGCACAAGACAGAAGTTCTGAAGTATATGCCCTTTACACACAGTCTCTGAATGATATCTATGATAACTTTAACCAGCGCATTACGATGACATTTGAGTATCGCATCCCAAAGATTGTATTATGGGTATTAATTATCATCACCTTCTTTTCAATGCTTTCCCTTGGTTATCATTTCGGCATTTCAGGAAAAGGGAGTTATAGAATTAATATATTGCTCTCTGTTATCTTTGCTGTTGTCATGTTCCTGATACTGGCCCTTGACCGGCCTGAAAAAGGATTCTCAAAACTCTCACAGAAGCCGGTTTATTCATTGCAGAAACAGCTTCAGGACTGGGAAGAGAAGCCGTAAATATTATTTCCCGCCTACCGGATTTAATGAATATTCAAAAAAATCTCCTCCTTAGTAAGGAGGAGTACTCCTATCCGCCAAATGGCGGATTGGGGGGAGGTGGTATGTCTGAGATTAATTATTCGACAATCACAAATTGTGGGGATTCGTTGTGATCTAAACAGTACAGACCACCCCCCGTCCCGATAAATCGGGACGGCTCCCCTCCTGACTCAGGAGGGGAAACGTCTTATTATAAGTGCTTTAACTATTTGCTGCCAAAAATAAACCTGACGTTTAGCCTAAAACCGGCTATCCCTGGCCAGGATTAATACTACCACTCCGGCGGCCACTCAGAGAGATTCTTGAAGAAGAGCAGATCCTTGTAGTAAGGTTTGGTTTTGCCTTCTATTGCAAGCATCTCGTCAGCAGTGAGCGGTTTGAAGTTTCTGGCTATCTCAATGTTCTCCTCCAGTTCGGCAATCGTGTCAATCCCGATGATAATGGTGCTCACCGGTAGTGTCATTACATACTCCATCGCCTCCTTCATCGTGATTATGCCTCCGTTCGAGAATATACGGTCACGGGCAGGTATCTTCATTGCAACTATCCCCATGCCTTTGTTTACTGCGTTAGGAAGAAACTTTTCGATGAACGGATCATGGTGCTTGTCTGCTGCATTGATAGCCACAAGCACATTATCAAAAGGAAACCTCTCATTCAGCGCGTTTAACACATCCGGGCCCTCATGACCGGTGAATCCGATGAAACGGATCATCTTTTCATCCCTTGCCTTGATCATTGCCTTCAGCACACCGCCCTCACCAGTGATCTTGTCAAGAGTCTCTATCTCGGAAGATTTTACATTGTGGATCTGCCACATGTCAAGATGATCGGTCTGCAGCTGTTTCAGCGATTTCTCAAGCAGACGCATCGATCCGTCATATGTACGGTCATGTGTCTTTGAAGAGAGGAAGACCTCCTTACGGCGATACTTCATAACCTGCCCCACATTGCGCTCACTGGTTCCCATTGCATCAGCCCTTGAAACCGTCGGAGTAGACCTGCCATAAGCAGCAGCAGTATCAATGTAATTAATTCCAAGGTCTATTGCCCTGTTAATTATCTCCTGCGAGAGCTCCTCCTTGCCGGGTATCTCCGTTGTGGCCTGGGCCCCGAAACTGTATATACCTGCCATGTGACCGGTCTTCCCCAGGGGACGAAGCGGAAGCTTGCCCTTTACAGGAGCAAATAGTGGCCTTCCGAATGCATCAGCATATGGTGCAAAACCTGCAAGAGCTGAAAGAGCTATCATCTTCTGCAGGAACTCGCGACGACTGTTTACAGATTTTTCTGACATTTTTTTTTATTTAAAGGTAAACTGATTTTTCATCAAAAAGTTCAGACAACACACCAAAATCGAAAAAATCATCCCTGACCTTGCGGCCTCCTGGCAAGCGACTGTATTGTCTCCTCCCTGGCAAGTGTGCTGATCTGGTCCCTTATCGGGGCATACCTTGAATGAAGCGGACATGGATTTATCTCATCACAGTTTTTGAGACCGAAAGCACAACTGGTCATAATATTATCCCCTTCAACAGCCTTTATCACATCTCCTATTTTCAGAGGAGCTTGCTTGCTGTCAAAGAAGAAGCCTCCGCCCCTCCCTTTTCGTGACTGAACAAATCCCTGCCTGACCATCCTTTGCAGTATCTTGGCAGTGAAGAACTGTGGAGCATCAATCTCGGCTGCAATCTCAGAAATACCCGGCCTCCTTCCTTTGTAGTTCTCAACCTGTATATAGACCAGACTCCTCAGTGCGTATTCTGTCTCCTTGTTAAACATTTTTCCTGCCTTTTAAAAACAAAAGTACAAAATAAATGTTTAAGGATTAAAAAGACCTTTTTGTCTTTTTATAAAATAAATAATATATTTGTATCCGAATTCTAATTACAGAATTGAAATGAAAAAAGAGAATCTGATCAACACATCGCTTGGCGAGATTGTAACCGATGATTTCAGGGCGGCATCCGTTTTCAAGGAAGCAGGGCTTGATTTCTGCTGCGGAGGGAAGAAGAGCCTTGCAGATGCATGCAGCGAAAAGAAAATTAATCCGGAACCGGTACTGAGCAAGCTCATGGAGCTGGAAATCTCATCTGAGAGCAGGGGCCATAACTTCAGCGAATGGTCTCCCTCCTTTCTTGCAGATTACATTGTCAACACTCACCATAAATATGTGCTCAAAAGTCTTCCGGAACTCTTATTCTATACTGATAAGATAGCAAAGGTACATGGAGACAGGCATGAAGAACTTATTGAAGTGGCTGAGCTCTTCTCACAGATAAACAGCGAGCTGCTTCAGCATTTAAAGAATGAGGAGGAGGTGCTCTTCCCGGCCGTTAAGAGGGTTATGGATAACAGTAACGAAGCAGACAGGGCATTGATAAGGTCAGAGATAGAACGGATGTCTGGTGAGCATGAATTCGCCGGCGGTGCCATGGACAGAATTAACGAGATGACCAGGGATTACAAGGTACCTCATGATGCCTGCAACACTTACATGGTTACCTTGAAGCTGCTCGAAAAGTTTGAAGATGACCTTCACATCCACGTACACCTGGAAAACAATATCCTCTACCCTGCTGCACTGCGGCTGGCAGGCAATTAAATTAAGAATTAAGAAATAAGAATTAAGAGTTAAGAATTAGGGAGTATGAAATCAGCCACAAAGGATCTGGAAAATGACCACGTACATATACTGCGTCTAATTGACATAATGGAACGGGTGACAAAAACCGATGCTCCGGATATCTCCGACCTGGAGTCTATTGTCAGCATTATAAAGAATTATGCTGATGGGTTCCATCATGCAAAGGAAGAAAACATTCTATTCCCCCGGCTCGAAGAGAAGGGATTCAGTCCTCACCAGGGACCCGTAGCGGTAATGCTTGCCGAACACATCCAGGGGAGGGAATATGTAAAAGGAATGGCGGAGAATATTAAGCTCTGCAGGGAGGGAAATAAATCAGTCCTGAAATATGTATACGCTAATATGTCAGGCTATATAACCCTGTTGCGCAATCATATTTCGAAGGAGAACAACATCCTTTTCCGTATGGCCGACAATGTTCTGGATCCTGAAGATCACGCACGTCTTCTGGACGAGTATGCCAGAGTTGAACCCGTCACCCCTCATGGTGGCGGAGTGACAGAATATATTTCCGAAATAGAAAGACTTGATAACAGATATCTATAAATTAATCCTAAAAATTAAATGCCAATGACTACAAGAAATCTATGGATTGGCTTCCTGGCCGTCATGACTATCTCATTTGCGGTGCTTCTCTATTTCGGAAGGGAGATTTACCGCCAGGCACCGCCGGTGCCCGACAAAGTTATTACCACCGAAGGTGTCACCCTGTTTACCGGGCAGGATATCAGGGATGGACAGAATGTTTGGCAGTCGATGGGTGGCCAGGAGGTAGGTACCGTTTGGGGTCATGGCGCCTATCAGGCCCCGGACTGGAGTGCAGACTGGCTGCACAGGGAGGCTGTCTATATGCTGAACCAGCTGGCTCTTCAGAACCACAGTGTGCCATGGGACGCCCTTAAGACTGACACACAGGCATCACTGAAGGTGCTTCTGCAGGATGAACTGAGAAAAAACAGCTTCGACCCGTCAACCGGAACGCTTACAGTCTCCCCCCTTCGTGCTGAGGCTATTGCTTCAAACAGCGAATACTACAGCAGCCTGTTTACAGATGACCCTCAGTTCGCCGGGCTTCGTGATGCATATGCCATTGCGGAAAACTCACTGAAGGACCCTGAGAGGGTGAGGCTGCTTAATGCCTTTTTCTTCTGGACCTCATGGTCATGTGTCACACAGCGTCCCGGTCAGGATATCACCTATACCAATAACTGGCCGGCTGAAGAGCTTGTCGGCAACAGGCCGACAGGTTCGCTGCTCTTGTGGACAGGCTTCAGTGTCATAATACTGATCGCCGGGATAGGGCTGATGGGATGGTTTTACGCCAGGCAACGTGACAGTGCGCCTGAACTGGTCCCGGCCTCATTCCCCCTGACGCACAAAGCACAGACACCTTCACAGATAGCCACTGTGAAGTATTTCTGGATAGTGTCTCTCCTCCTCCTTGTTCAGGTGGGGATGGGAATTATCACCGCACATTATACCGTGGAGGGACAGGCATTATACGGCCTTCCGCTGGCCAAGATTCTCCCCTATTCCATCTCACGTACCTGGCACATACAGATTGCCATCTTCTGGATAGCCACCTCATGGCTGGCAACAGGTTTGTATTATGCTCCCGCCATCTCCGGCCATGAGCCTAAATACCAGCGCCTGGGGGTGAATTTCCTTTTCATTGCACTTCTGATAATTGTCCTTGGCTCGCTTGCCGGACAGTGGATGGGTGTGATGCAGAAGCTCGGTCTTGTGCAGAACTTCTGGTTCGGTCACCAGGGATATGAATATGTTGACCTTGGGCGATTCTGGCAGCTCTTCCTATTCATAGGACTCTTCATATGGCTTCTGCTGATGGGCAGGGCAATATGGCCGGCAATAAAAAAGAAATCTGACAGCCGCAACCTGCTCATTCTGTTTCTGATATCATCAATTGCCATCGCAGCTTTTTACGGGGCCGGACTGATGTGGGGAAGACAGACCAACCTCGCAATGGCAGAATACTGGCGCTGGTGGGTGGTCCATCTCTGGGTTGAGGGTTTCTTTGAGGTATTTGCAGCCGTCGTAATGGCCTTCCTCTTCGTCAGACTGCAGTTGCTTAAGGCTGCCACGGCGACCGTGGCTGTCCTCTTTTCAACAATCGTATTCCTTTCCGGCGGTATACTGGGTACATTCCACCATCTCTATTTCACCGGGACACCCACAGCAGTGCTGGCACTCGGGGCTACATTCAGCGCCCTGGAGGTCGTTCCGCTGGTGATGATGGGCTTCGAGGCGTATGATAACCTGAAGCTGAGCCGGGGCGCCGAATGGATAAAAGCATATAAATGGCCTATATACAGCTTTATAGCTGTTGCATTCTGGAATCTAGTCGGAGCAGGGATATTCGGCTTCCTGATTAACCCTCCCATTGCCCTGTACTATATGCAGGGTCTGAATACCACACCAGTTCACGGACATACGGCACTTTTCGGCGTATACGGGATCCTGGGCATCGGCCTGATGCTTTTCGTTCTTCGTGACATGGATCAGAAGAGTGTATGGAAGGAGCCTGTGATAAAGTTTGCCTTCTGGGCTATTAACATAGGACTGGCCCTGATGGTGCTCCTGAGTGTTCTACCGGTAGGACTGGCACAGACCGTTGCCAGCGTACAGGAGGGTCTGTGGTATGCACGCTCGGCCGAATTTATGCAGCAGCCTCACATTGAGACATTCAGATGGCTCAGGACAATCGGCGATACGATCTTCGCCGCCGGTACCGTCGCCCTGGCATGGTTCATATTCGGACTCAGGTTCGGATGGAGCATTAAGAAATAATCACTCAGTACCATAACCTGAACTGCGTCCTGATGTTAAACTTCACATCAGGACGCAATCATTTTAGAATACCAGAAGTTAACGTAACAGCGGTCAGGAGACAGGTACCCTTTTGAATACCCAGTGTCTCTGTAGCATATAATTGAACACAACCGAGACAATCATATCGGTAATGATCCGGCTGATCTTGTAGTCAATGTGAAAGAATGAAGTAATGTAATAAGTGCCGGCCGCCTTGAGAAGGATACTGTTTATAACCACAACGGCAAACCTCAGCATTTGTATCTTTCCGTTGACCTTATATGTCAGCTCACTGGAATGAAATGTCCAGTACCTGTTCAGAGAGAAATTTACAAAAGCTCCAATAATTCCGCCGAATATGATGGATGTGGTGTAATGCAATCCGAAAAACTCCGTGAGAAGTATCATTACGGAGTAGTCAACCATCCCGCCGATGAATGCTGAAACCTGTGCCTTGCCAAACATGAACAGTCTATCTGCCATCGGAGTCTTTCATGTTGTTTTCCCTCTCAGCGATATCCTTTTCATCTGCCATGCGGATCAGCTTTACGGTGTCCTTGATGTCAATGATAAACAGCAAGAGACAGGCCACCGCACCTGCATACAGTATCGCGTCTTTTATAAAAACCTCGGCTATCAGTATTGCCGAGATAATAATTCGCAGTTCTGTCGGGCCAAGGATGCCCGAGTCAATGGTGTAGTTTCCGGTAACCCTGTATCTCACAAGGGCAACTATCATCGCCCATCCGTAAAGAACGACAAAGCCCGACCCCACCATTTCCCACTGGTCCGGAGCATAGAAGACATAACCCCATCCGAGTATGATTGTGCTTATCCAGTCGATTGAAAGGTCGAGTGAAAACCCGTACCACTTCCTCGGTTTGTTGCGGTAATAGGCCAGCCTCCCGTCGAGAGAGTCGCCGAACCAGTTTATTGCGAAGCCTGCCACGCCCAGAAGTAGGAAACCCCTGTGATAAAATGTCGCCAGCACGAAACCGGAGAATGTTATCATGGTTCCGATAAAACCGAGAAAAGTAAGCATATCGGATGTTGTCCATGACGGGATGCGCTGAAGGAAGAATGCGATAGTGTTCTGCTCATAATTCTTGAGCAGGTTGGTCCTTCTCCTGTCAGTCGAAATACGCTTGACTATTTCCCTTATGTCGTCAGATATTGGTTTTCTCATTTTAAAAAGACAGCCTCCGGCAGACTCCTAAGTGCAATATACTACACATTGCCATTGATAAAGACTGCGAAATTCACAATTTATTGCCAAACTACCTAAAATACTTCACTCAGATTAAACAGATATCATTTCAATGGTCTTGCGGTCTTGTCGAAGCGCAGCGGAGATCCCGACCGAAGCGTCGGGACGGTCATGCGGTCATGCCCTAATAACCAATGCCTATTGCCTACTGCCTACTGCCTGCCCTTACACCCTCCTGAAAATGATCTCTGCAAGATCATCTGAAGTGAGCCTGACCGGATTGTTTTTTGTGTCGGCCGCACTGCAGATCACAGGTATATCGCCGGTCTTAAGGCCGTATTCTCCGAGCCCCGGCAGCAGCAGCTGAACCGTCATCTCTTTCAGCTTATCCAGAAAGGCATCAATGTACCACTCATCTGACTTGCCTTCTTCATCGCAGAACACCTTACCGAGAGATGCATATTTTGCCAGTGCTGAAGGATTGGAAGAACTGGTACGCAATACTTTTACATTTAACTCATTGGCTGCCGCCATTAGGGTTCCGCAAATTACTCCGTGAGGGATATTAAACATACCTCCCATAGTGCCTGCGATGCCATGCACTGCCCCGAGACCTGCGTTTGCCAGGCATATGCCTGAGGTGAGGGCAGCAAAAGACATGTCTGACCTTGCTTTCAGGTCATCACCGTGGGTAAAAGACCTGATTATGGACCTTTTAACGGCTTTGATCCCTTCCATGGCAAGGGCGTCGGTATATTCGTTCGACCTGACTGACAGATATGCTTCAGTCAGCTGTGTAAAGCAATCCATCCCTGCTGCTGCGGTGATATCTGGCGGGCAGTTCAGTGTAAGCTCCGGGTCTACTACGGCTATATCCGGAACAAGGTTGTCATGGCGCAGTGACCTTTTAAACCCCCCGGTGCCGACCTCAGAGATGACTGCGTTTTTTGTTGCCTCGCTGCCTGTACCCGAGGTGGTCGGAACGGCAATGAAAGGTACTTTTGATCCGGGGTGATCCATGGTCCCGACCACCTCAAGAAACATACGTACTGAATCCTCTTTATGAAGCATCGCCGAGAGGGCCTTGCCGGCATCAATTACACTGCCCCCACCTATTGCAACAGTGGCAGCCACAGGAAAATCTCTCAGCCTGTTGACGGTCTCATCGATAAGCTTCGGCGACGGCTCCCCGGATACAGTGACATGATGAAGACTGACCGACTTTGCTTTCAGCTCCCTGATCAGTTGTCCGGCATACGGTGATTCCATGAATGACCTTCTGCCTGTAACTAGAACAATCTCATCCCCGTATCTTTTTATCAGATCAGGCAGCAGTTCCATCTTTCCGGATCCAAAGTAAATGAGAGGCAGTCGTGCCAGATGAAAGGGACCTACCATAGTGACCTTTCAGATGGTTCAACAATATGGTACCTGACACCCTGCCTGGGCTCTGCCATCAGCTCCTTCACCGCATCACGCCACCTGATATAGTGAGGAGTCGTTTTGTGAAGATCGGAGGCCTCCTGTGACTCATAGGCCTCATAGATCATGAAACGGCACGGGTCGCCCTCCTTCTGCAAAAGGTCAAACCGCAGGTTACCCGGCTCAAGTACCGAAGCCTTGTGATTCTCAGTCGTCAGCCTGATGAACTCCTCAACACCGGAAGGTATTACATTGACATGAACGCAGGTTACAATCATGACTTTCACTTCCTGAACCTGACTTTTGCTCCGGCTTCATACAGCCTGCGGCTTGTCTCCCTTAACCCTTCAACCGGCATCTTCACAACCTTCCTGTCATAAGTCATGAGTCCGTTCGTTTCAATCTCCACATCTGTTGTCTGGGTATAGATTGCTGCTGAGAGGCCCCTGTCAATGAATCGGGTTATCTGGTCAAGATAACCTGAATAGGTCATGAAGAGAGTGTCAGCATTCCTGAAGCTCCTGTAGCCCCAGTTATTCTTTTCGAGCCAGGTATGACCCTCGAGCGGAAGACCGAGACCTCCGAATTCGCCCAGGACAAGCACCTGTTTCTTTCCGAAAAGCTCCGGTTTTGGCATCACCGGTCCGGGATAGTTATGCACGTCGAGAATGTCACCCACATCATGGAAGTTGCCCCCGCTGGCACTGTTGACCAGTCTTGACGGATCCTTCTCCTTCGTCCATTGTGTTATCTCCGCAGTCTTGAACTGACCCCACGCCTCATTGAACGGTACCCACACTACAATACTGGGGAAATTATAGAGGCAGTCGATGATTGCATTCCATTCCGTTTTGTATATCTTCTCCGAGGCTTCAGTCCTGCTCTTGTCTGAGCCCCCCTCCATCCCTGGCTTGTCATTCCAACGATGACCTCCCAGATCGCCGCTGGGCATATCCTGCCACACCAGCATCCCGGTACGGTCACAGTGGTAATACCACCTTGCCGGTTCCACCTTCACATGCTTGCGGATCATGTTGAATCCCATCTCCTTCGTCTGTGCAATATCGAACAGCAGAGCCTCGTCGGTGGGTGCTGTGTACAAGCCGTCGGGCCACCATCCCTGGTCAAGGGTGCCGTACTGGAATACGAACCGGTTATTGAGCATCATCCTCAGCACTCCGTTAACATCAGGCTCCACAGATATCTTGCGCATGGCAAAATAACTCTTTACCTCATCGGTGACTTTCCCTTTCCTTACAAGCGAAATGTTAAGATCATAAAGAAAAGGATCATCAGGAGACCACAGCCTCGAATTGTCAACAGGGAGCTTTATCTCCGTCCCTGCCGGCGCTTCCGCCGCAGAAAGGGTGCTGGCCCCGTCAATTATTTTAACGCGGACCATGTCTCCCGGCTCCGGATTCTCAACCCTGACGGAGATTGTAACACTTTTGTTGTCAATATTCGGAAGATGCCGTGTCGATGAAATATAGGACGGAGGCACCGCCTCAAGCCATACCGTCTGCCAGATACCCGTCACCGAAGTATACCATATGCCCTCCGGCTTACTGACCTGCTTCCCCCTTGGTTGCGGACCCCTGTCAACAGGGTCAGCGACCCTGACATCAAGCTGGTGACTTCCTCCGCTCCTTACATGAGGAGTAATATCTACATAAAACGGATCATACCCTCCGCTGTGGGTGAGTACTTTTTTGCCGTCAATAAATATGTCGCTCTCCCAGTCAACGGCCCCGAAATGGAGCAGGATCGTCTTTCCTTTCATTGCCTTCGGCACAGTGAAACGGGTACGGTACCATAATACACTGTCAACGCCCACTTTCCTGGCTACCCCTGACAGTGAAGACTCGACCGCGAACGGAACAAGTATCCTGCCTTCAAACTGTGCCGGCACAGCAGAGTTGCCCGGGACGATAGCATAATCCCACAATCCGTTAAGGCTCATCCAGAGATCCCTTTCCATCTGCGGCCTGGGATATTCCGGCAGCGGCCTGGCGGTGTCGATCGAATCGGCCCAGATAGTTCGTATCTTATCACCGGCAGGTTTCCAGGTTGTACCCTGTCCTGCTGCAGCCAGGGAGAAGAGGAGGATTATAAATGAAGGGAAGACCCATGCTCTTATACTTAAGGCACCACTCCGCGCCAGGCTCATTTTCATGGTTGATATCAGGTTGTTGGCTTGTTCGATAAAAATAGTAAATAATCTGTATCAATCATTCCGTTTTTATCGAATTTGCCGGGTTCATTACGGCAGCCTGGTAGGCTTTGTAGCTTATCGTTGCGAAGGTGATGAGAAGTGTCAGAACTGCAGCCATTATGAATACTATGGCGCCAGGGGTTGTCCTGTATACATAATTTGAAAGCCAGTTGCTCATGAAGTAATAGGCGACCGGGAAGGCAATAACGATCGAAATTGCCACCAGGATAAGAAAATCTCTTGTGATAAGCCTGAGTATCGTCCCCTCGTCAGCACCGAAGACCTTTCTGATGCCAACTTCCTTCGTGCGCTGTTCAACCATGTATGATGCCAGTCCGAACAGCCCCAGGCATGCGATAAGTATTGCCAGTATGGTGAAGAGAGTGAAGATCAGTCCGCGCTTCTCGTCAGCCTCGAACTGCCTGTTGAACCGCTCCGAAAGGAAGGTATAGGTAAAGGGCTGGTCAGGGAACACCTCCTTCCATGTTGTCTCTATGAAGCTCAGCGTCTCGTCAACGTTCTCCCCGCTGAGCTTAATATATACCACGTTATTCAGTGGACGGGTGACCAGCAGCAATGATTCAATCTCATTGTACATCCCGGTCTGGTGATAATCCTTCATTACGCCAATGACTCTGGCCCTGATGGTGTTCTCATCGCCGAGCTCAACTTTCTTGCCGATGGCCTCGGTCCATCCCATCCGTTTGACGAAAGTCTCGTTCACGACTACTCCTGTAAGTGTATCAGATGGCATATCCTCCTGAAACTCTCTTCCTTCCGCCATTTTAATTCCCAGCGTCTCGATAAAGTCATAGTCGACAACCGCGAAGTTGATGCCGCGGGAGGACATTCCCTGGTCAGTTTCAACATTGAAAAGGACCTTGCCGGAGCCCTCTCCGACCGGTGTGTTGGTTCCTCCTACATATCTGATGTCAGGATTTTCCCTGAGGGCCTGTTTAAGAACCGGATATTTAGTGGCCAGCGGACCGTTAAGGCGAAGGCTGACTACGTTCTCCTGGTCAAATCCCTGGTCCATGGTCTTGAGATAGTTCAGCTGCCTGAAGACCACCAGGGTACATATGATCATTATTACAGAAACAGTGAACTGAATGACTACCAGCACCTTCCTGAACAGGCTTCCGGCTGAGCCCTGTGTTATCTCACCCTTGAGCACGGTGACCGGACTGAACCTTGAGAGGAAGAAGGCAGGGTAGCTTCCGCCCAGAATCCCGACAATGAGAATAACGGCCAGCAGTGAAATCAGCACAACCGGGCCGTGGATAACATGCAGGTCAAAATTCTTTCCTGCCAGAAGGTTGAATTTAGGCAATAATGCCACTAATATCAAGATGCTTATTATCAGTGATATAACTGTAAATATCGTCGATTCAGAAATGAACTGAAATACAAGAAGGCTTCTTCGTGAGCCAACCACTTTCCTGAGGCCTACCTCACGTGCCCGTCTCGATGATCTGGCAGTAGCCAGGTTCATGTAATTCATTGCGGCAATAAGGACCAGGAAAATGGCAACGATGGCAAAAATATAGACATATGTAATACTTCCTGTCGGCTCAGGCTCGTTCGCATTGGTCGAATAAAGGTGGATCCTGGTTATCGGTTCAAGAACGTACTCTATTTTTATGTTCAGGGAGCCAAAGATGGACTCCATGTGGGCAGCATACATGCCCTGCATCTTCTCCTCAAATGCCTTTACATCAAAATCTGCAGGAAAGAGGAGATATGTGAAGACACCAAAGTTCCCCCACGATCCCAGCTGTGCCGGCAGGTTTTTTCGTGAGGCAAGGGCATCAAAGCGGAAATGTGAATTAAAAGGGACATCCTCAATCACCCCTGTCACTTCAAAGACTGTAGTGCCAGTGGTGAGTGTCTTTCCGATCGGGTCACCGGTCCCGAAATACCTCCTGGCGACCTTCTCGGTAAGTATTATTTTGCCAGGTTCACGGAGGGCGGAGACAACCTCTCCCTGTAAGACCTCATAAGTGAATATGTCAAAGAGGGTAGAGTCTGCATAGAAGAAGCCCTCTTCATTGAATTCGGTCTCTTCATACCTGTACACCGCACGCGGCATGTTTATGAACCGCACAAACGACTGCACCTCAGGATAATCCTGCACAACCTGCGGTCCGAAGGGTATCTGGGCCACGATCCATGTGAACTGATCATCAGGCTCGGTTATCTTCGAAGAAACCCTGTATATCCGGTCAGCCTTCTCATGATAACGGTCATAGCTTACCTCGTCAGAGACGTAAATTATCAGGAACATTGCGCTGGCAATACCCAGAGAGAGACCCAGTATGTTCAATATGCTGTAACCGGGATGTTTCAGAATGTGTCTGAATGCTGCAGTAATGAGATTCTTAATCATTGGGAATATTTTAGGCTGTTTCTGGAGAAAAGACGGAATAATATTCCTGATGTTACACAATTTATAGTGCTGTTAACAGGAATTTAACAAAAAAAAAGAGAAAGCAGCTGTAAAAATAATTTACATTATATGTCTATTTATTTTACACTCTCACCACACTGCATTATTGTATCTATCTGATTCAATTTATCTTATGTCTATGGCACAATCCTTGGCATATACAATAAAAACCGGAAATCGTCTATGAAAAGAGTGATCTTCATATTTATGATTACAGGAGCTGTTCTGGCTGATGACCTTGTGGCGCAGGAAAAGAAATGGACGCTGGGTGATTGTGTCACGTATGCTGTTGAAAACAACATAGATCTTAAGCGGCAGAGACTGCAAACCGAAACCAGCGAGGTCAACCTGCTCAAATCGAAGCTGGATGTGCTTCCCTCCCTGAATTTCGGTTCAGACGCCCAGATCGGCTTTGGAAGGTCAATAGACCCTGTAACCAACCTGATTACATTCGAGCAGAACTTCAGCAACTCATACTACCTGAGTTCCTCCATTGAGATCTTCAGCGGTTTTACGACACTTAATTCAATTGCTGCCAACAAGCTGATGATGAAGGCCGGACTGGAAAACGAAATGATTGCAAAAAACCAGCTTATACTTGATATAACCACCCAATATTTCCAGTCTCTCTATGCAAAAGGGGTTGAGAGGGCATCAAAAGTGCAGCTCGATCTTTCAGAAAAACAGCTCTTCAGGATAACCAGGATGGTTGAGACGGGGAAGGAAGCGGTATCAAAACAGTATGAGATGCAGAGCCGGGCCTCATCAGACAGACTTAATTACACAATCGCGCAGAACAATACCAGCCAGGCACTTACAACGCTGAAGCAGATGCTTCAGCTTGAGGCGGGTACTGCATTCGACATCATTCAGCCTGACCTTGATACCGTAATGATCACAGCCCCTGATTATGACACCGACAGTATCTTCAGCATCGCATCCGGTATTCTGCCGAGACTGAAAGCAATTGCATTTGAACTGGAAGCCGCAAAGAAACAGGTTTCAGCAGCAAAAGGATTTCGCTCACCAAGCCTCGAAGTCGGGGGAAGGATATATACGGGCTATTATCAGAGACTGAATGAAGGTGCCCCAACCCAGGACTCATTCTCAGACCAGCTGAAGAACAACAACAGCCAGGCCATCTATCTTACCCTTGCGGTCCCGATCTTCAATAATTATGTCACCGGAAAGAACGTCCGGCTGGCCAAAATAAGGATGAATGATACGGAGTTGAAACTTGAGCTTGAGAAAAACAATCTTTACTCAGAAGTCGAAAATGCATGCCTTGACTTTAACAGGGGTATCGACGAACACGCCGCTGCCATTGCCAACCTGAATTTCAATAAGAAATCATTCACAGCAGTGGAGAAGAAATTTGAATCAGGACTGGTTGATGTTACCGACTACTCGGCAGCACAGGTAACCCTCTTCAGGGCAGAGACAGAGGCGCTGAGAACCAAACTGCAGGTGATGTTCAGAAAACTCACAATACAATTCGTTACTACAGGTGATTACGAATATATTCTAAGCAACTAAACCCAAATTTAAGTTACGATGGACACCCCGATTGAAAAAATGGATAAACCTATTGCCCAAAAAAAAGGACTCAGAAAGAAGCACATAGGATATATTGCCGCAGCGATTATTATGATCGTGCTGTTCTATATGGCCTTCTTCAGTGACCGGACATCAACATTCAGGGTTGACAGTGACAAGCTCATCATTGAGACTGTCATTGAAGACCAGTTCAATGATTACATAACTGTGCCGGGAACGGTCGAACCAATAAGCACGGTCTTTCTTGATGCACAGGAAGGGGGACGTGTCGAAGAGATACTTATAGAGGAGGGGTCAATGGTAAAAAAAGGTGATATAATCCTGAGACTCTCAAACCCCGATCTCTATCTTAATATCCTTGACAGTGAAGCACAACTGGCAGAGAAGGAGAACTTCCTCAGGAACACCCAGATAGCCATGGAACAGGAGAGGATTCAGATTAAGAGGGAACTGGTAAACCTGAAGTATGATATTGAAAGGAAAGAGCGTAATTACAAGCAGAATCTCATTCTCATAAGTGACAGCCTTGTCTCCGTGGAAGAGTTCATCCGGTCAAAGGAAGACCTCGATATGGCACTGCAGTCAAGAGACCTGTTCATGGAGCGTCAGAAGCAGGATTCAATATTTCGCTCAGTACAGGTTGACAATATGATCAATAACCTGGAGAACATGCGCAGGAACCTGAGTCTGGTAAGACAGAGGGTCGAAAACCTTAATGTGAAGGCTACCGTCGACGGCCAGCTGGGCCTTCTGGTACCCGAAATAGGGCAGTCAATAAGCCGTGGATTCAATATGGGACAGATAAACGTCCTTACATCCTACAAAGTGACAGCCCAGATAGATGAACATTATATTGACAGGGTCAGGACACAGCTCACGGCAACTCTTGACAGGCAGGGCAATGCGTTTAACCTCGTTGTAAGAAGGGTCTACCCGGAGGTGAGAAGCGGCACATTCAAGATCGATATGACATTTACCGACACGATTCCTGATAACATCAGAACCGGCCAGACATACTACACCAGCCTTCAGCTGGGGCAACCGAAAATATCTGTTCTTGTCCCGATTGGCGGTTTCTTCCAGGAAACAGGCGGACAGTGGATATATGTAATCGACGCTACAGAATCGTTCGCCGTTAAGCGCAATATCTCGATCGGGAGAAAAAACCCCAAATATTACGAGGTGCTTGATGGACTTCAACCGGGAGAAAAGGTCATTATTTCAGGCTATGAGACTTTCGGAAAGAATGAAAAACTGATACTGAAAAAGAATAAATAACCATTAATACTCAAGATCATGATCAAGACAAATGATTTAACAAAGATCTTCAGAACAGAAGAGGTTGAGACAACAGCACTCAACAAAGTGACTCTCGAAGTCAAAGAAGGAGAATATGTGGCAGTCATGGGTCCTTCAGGATGCGGGAAATCAACCCTCCTGAATATACTGGGATTGCTTGACAATCCTACCTCAGGCAGCTACGTCTTCAACGGCACCGAGGTTGCAAACCTGAAAGAACGTGACAGGACCATCTTCAGGAAGGGAAACATAGGCTTTGTCTTCCAGAGCTTTAACCTGATTGACGAACTTAACGTCTATGAAAATGTAGAACTGCCTCTTATCTATCTGAAGATGAAGGCTGGCGACAGGAAGAAAAGGGTTGAAGACGTGCTTAACCGGATGAAGATAGGTCACCGTGCCAAACACTTTCCCCAGCAGCTCTCAGGGGGACAGCAGCAGAGGGTGGCAATAGCCCGGGCCGTTGTGGCCAACCCAAAACTCATCCTGGCTGACGAACCCACCGGTAACCTCGACTCGAAAAACGGTATTGAAGTGATCAACCTTCTCACCGAACTCAACAAAGAGGGTACAACCATCATCATGGTGACACACTCAGACAGGGATGCCAGCTATGCCCACAGGATCGTTAATCTGTTCGACGGACAGGTGGTAACGGAAAAACACGTATAGTCGTTGTTACCTGCCTGATAATGAGAAAGAGGGGTCATATCAATGGTCCCTTTTTTTTATTTAATGCAGCAGATTAATATTCCCGATGTCTTTGAGTAAAGGCTTAACCGCAAATAAACAGCAATGGTTAAGAGTATACTCAGGCTCTCTATCCGGAGCATCATCAGCCAGGGGCACCAGTCAATACTAAGTGCAATAGGATTGTCAGTAGCAATGAGCTGCGGAATACTAATCCTGTTATATACCCAGTGGGAACTGAGCTATGACAGGTACCATGAGCATGCAGATAAAATATACCGGGTTGAGACACAACAGTCGCGTGATTTCACATATATGGGCAACGATAAATTCGCTGTCACCCCGGCACCCCTGAAGAGCGCACTTATAAATGACAT
>Ga0209262_10000345_pt1 | contig 22716 bp, 17 predicted proteins | sample Lowcelwee11metaG_FD_187171 | JGI IMG/M metagenome (GOLD analysis project Ga0209262, IMG submission 187171) | Freshwater pond sediment microbial communities from the University of Edinburgh, under environmental carbon perturbations - Low... | ecosystem: Environmental > Aquatic > Freshwater >...
AATGAAGATATAATACGGAGGGCATTATTTATGAAGTGAGCAGGAACGGACAGGTGTTTTTCATCAATAACAGGATCGAGAACATCAGGGAAGTACAGGATATGATAAACCGTATCTGTCCTGGTGTTAAAACTGCAGTCGTTCATGGCCGGATGGAGGGTGCGGAAGTTGAAAACGTAATGTTTGATTTTATCAGGGGCGATTATGATGTACTGCTTGCCACCACAATAATAGAGTCAGGACTGGACATCCCCAATGCCAATACGATCTTCATCAATGATGCCCATACATTCGGCCTTTCCGAGTTACACCAGCTCAGGGGGCGGGTGGGAAGATCAAACAAGAAGGCATTCTGTTATCTCCTTTCTCCGGCATTCTCAACCCTGACACATGAAGCCAGAAGAAGGCTGAAGGCCATCGAGGAGAACTACGAACTGGGCAGCGGGTTCAACATTGCACTGCAGGATCTGGATATCCGCGGTGCAGGAAACCTCCTTGGCGGGGAACAGAGCGGATTCATTGCAGACGTGGGGTATGAAACATATCAGAAGATACTTGACGAGGCTGTCAGCGAGCTTAAAGAAGAGGAATTCGGAGATATATTCAGGAAAGATAAAATGAAACCGGAGCCTGATGCCTCTGCGGAAGTAAAACAATATGCGGGTGATGTGACTGTTGATACAGACCTCGAGATAATGTTTCCCGATGAATATGTATCAAGTATTCCGGAAAGAGTAAGGCTTTACAAGGAGCTCAACGAGATCAGGGATGATGCAGCGCTGGCCGCCTTCGCGACACGACTCAGGGACAGGTTCGGGCCAATGCCGGCACCGGCGATGGCATTGCTTGATCTTGTAAGACTCAAATGGGTTGCATCGGCTACTGGAATCGAGAAGATTATTCTGAAAAATGACACACTTGTTGCTAACTTTGTAAACGACCCTTCATCACAATTCTATCGCAGCTCACTGTTTGTTTCTGTGATGAATTACGTGAACAGGAAACAGAGCCACATGAGTGTGAAACAGAATAATACCAGGCTGAGCCTTACGGTGCGTGAGATAACATCAGTTGCTCAGGCAATTGCGCTGTTTGATAAGATCCGTTCGTTCCATACACAGAACCAGTCTTCAGCAACAAGATCATGAACCTCGTCATTGACATCGGAAATACTTCTGCAAAAGCCGCATTGTACGACGGGACGGCCATGCTTCAAAAGGAGAGGTTCACAGGAGATGACACAGCTCATATCAAAAACTTTCTGGGTGAAAGGTCAGTCAAAGGGGCGATTGTATCAAGCGTAAGCACAGACCCGGCTACCCTGCTTAGGTTCCTCCGCGGCAAATCCGAGGTGGTCCATCACCTGACATGGCAGTCGCGGTATCCTTTTCGTATCAGCTACCAGACGCCTGATACCCTGGGTGTTGACCGTCTTGCGGCAGCTGCCGGTGCGATGCTTCATCATCCGGGCGCCAATCTCCTGGTTATAGATGCCGGCAGTGCATTGACAATTGATGTCATGGCAGATGAGACATACCTCGGAGGGAGTATCTCTCCGGGTCTTTCAATGAGATTCCGGGCCCTCCATGAGTACACCGGCCGGCTGCCACTGGCGGAGCCCGGCTGGAAGTTCACATTCCCCGGAAAATCAACAAGAGATGCTATAACCGGCGGGGTGATCATGGGTCTCGCATTTGAAATAAATGAGTATATTCGCACGTTTGAAGAAAGACACAAAAACCTCACTGTCGTAATCACGGGAGGTGACGGTGAACTAATATCATCTTTCGCAGACAGGAAAATGGCATTTTACCCTGATCTGGTGACTGATGGTTTAAATTATTTATTGGATTATAATGTATAAAACCAGAAAGTTATTCCTGCTGTGCCTTGTATCGTTCCAGACCGCAATAATGTCAGGACAGGTGGATGTCATATCACCTTTTGCACGTTACGGCATAGGCAATCTTGAGCTTCAGGGAACGATAAGGACTTTAGGAATGGGTGGTGTCAGCAGTGGTATCAGGAGCAATACCACATTGAATTTTCTTACACCGGCATCATACAGCGCCATAGATACAGCTTCATTTATTTTTGACTTTGCTCTCGACATAGCAGGAGTAAAGCTTGAGGACAATGAAAACACCTATTACTCCTCAAACATGAACTTCAGGCATATTCTCCTTGGCTTCCCGATAATGAAAGGGTGGGGATTCTCTACCGGTCTTTTGCCGTTTACGAATGCATATTACACCATGGTTCAGAGGTCAACCATCGACGGAGGGTCGGGCGATGATGAAGATGTTTTTGAACAGCACAAAGGGATAGGTGGTTATCAGAAGTTCTACATGGGAACTGCCTTCAGTCCGGTGAAATACTTTTCAGCAGGTATAAATATGTTTATCGTTTTCGGAGAGATAAACAGGTATAATGACTTCATTTTCCTGGCTGACAATAACTACTTCAATACCAGAAAGATGGAGAACCAGTTGCTGAATGGGATCAGCTACGAGTTATCGGGCCAGTTCATGCTTCCCCTGGAGGGCAACAGGTCTTTCAATTTCGGAATAACTTATACCCCCGAGTATAATCTCAAGACCAAATATGATGATATTGTATTGAGGTACTCAAATCTTCAGAGCTCAAGCCTGGCATTTGATACGCTCTATTATGAGCAGACTGATACGACCAGCATCCTGCCGAGGACCCTGCGCGGAGGAATATCATTCAATAAGTTTGAGAAATTCACTTTCGCTGCTGACATAGAGTACTCAGGATGGTCACGGGCATCGCTGCCAGGATCGTACGGCACATATACGGATGCTGTTTCTATACATGCCGGAGCAGAATATATCCCTGACAAGTACTCAAATTACAGTTTTTTCAATCGTATTGAGTACCGCATTGGAGGCCGATATGGTGAGAGTTACTCGTTATATGAGGGGGTACAGGTCAAAGAGTACGGCATAACATTTGGAGCAGGTATACCAATGAGAAGGTCGAGATCAAGGGCCTCCTTCTTCGTGGATCTTTCAACCAAGGGCAGTGTTGAAGAGACCTACTTCAGGGAGACCAGGATAGCGGTCGGAGCCAGTTTGAGTCTGTATGACTTCTGGTTCCTCAAGGCAAAATACGAGTAAACTATCATATAAAGAGATGAAAATAACAGCCAGCACGATCTTAACGGGAGCACTCCTAGCAGCGCTAACTCTTACAGCTCCTGCTCAGAAAGGCGTTGAAACAGGTACCCCCTTCGGACGAGGTGATGACAGCCTGAGATGTCTCCGGAACACATCGCTCTATTCCACATATTACGATAACAAGGACTTTAACATGGCGGTCCAGTTCTGGAGGCCGGTCTTTACCGAATGCCCCGGCTCATCAAAAAACACCTATATCAAGGGTGAGACCATGTACAAGGATTTTTATCGCAAATCAGGCAATAAGGCTTATATAGATACCCTGATGATGATACTTGATCAGCGCACCAGGTATTTCAATGAGGCTACGGCAAACAACCTGAGAAAATCAATCGCTCTTTATGAACTGGGTGGAAATGATCCGGCCTTAGCCAAACAGTCATTCGATCTGATCAAAGAGGTGGTAAGGACCTCTCCGCAGAGCCTTGATCATACCTATTCAACACTTTATATGGCTGTTGCGGCCAAGTGTTTCTCGTTGAATGTAATTGAGTCGCCTGAAGTAATCAGTGCCTATACGGAAGCCATGTCGGCCATCAACCCTCAGATTCTGAACAAGCCTGACGATGCACGGTATCTTAATGCCAGGAAAAACATCGATGCCGTATTCAAGTCGAGCGGGGCGGCAGATTGCCAGAGCCTTGAAAATATATTCACGTCGGGCGTTGACGCAAACCCTAAAGACACTGCAATGCTGAGAAAAGTAAGCACCCTTCTTTCTGAAGCTGGATGCAAAGATTCTGAGCTCTATTTCAAGGTAACGACATTGCTGTACGACTTCGGGAGAACGTCAGCATCGGCCACCCAGCTGGCAGAGATGAACATGGCGCGCAAGAAATACACTGAAGCCGAAAAATACTTTACCGAGGCCATCGGGCTCGAGTCCGACCCTCTGACAAAGTCTTCGCTGCTTACCAAGCTGGCTACCCTCGAGCTTACCTCAGACAACAAGCCGGCCGCACGCGATTTTGCAAAAACAGCCTATTCGCTTGACAATAAAAATGGCAATTCACTCTTTATCATTGCAGAGTCATATGCAGGTGCGCGCATCGGGGAATCGTTCGACAACCAGACTGTATACTGGGTGGTTGTGGATTACCTCATCAGGGCACGAAACACTGACCCCACTCTAAAGGAGCAGGCAGATGAGAGAATAGCTATCTATTCAAGGCTCTTTCCTACCAAGGAGGAGGCTTTCTTCAGAAGCCTGGTCGATGAAGGAGCATCATACCAGGTCGGAGGATGGGTCAATGAGTCAACCACCGTCAGGTTCAGAAAAGAGTAGACGCCTGTGTCAGCAAGCAGTCAATATGTCAAGTTTATTTCGGCAGTCCTGCTAACCGGGACTGTCTTTCTTTTATCATGCGAGAAGAAGAGAGAGGTCCTGAAAGAACTTACTATAAAAGAACTGCCGTCTCTCTCTGCCAGGAACATCGAGACGATGTATTCTGATTCCGGTAAGGTCACCCTCGTGGTACGATCACCACTGATAAACCAGTTTACGAGTGGTGATGAGCCTCATACCCTCTTTCCGGAAGGTCTTACCGTGCTTTTCTATGACAAGAAGACAGAGCCCCAGGCAAGTATTTCATCAAAATATGCACGTTATACCGAAAAGGACAAGCTATGGGAGTTACGCGACAGCGTCGTGGCAGTCAACACTGAAGGGGATATTCTTGAAACGGAGCTTCTGTTCTGGAGTGAACCCAGGGAGAGCGTGTGGTCTGACAGGTTCGTAAGGATCACCGGAAAGGATCAGATCATCATGGGTACAGGCTTCGAATCCGATCCACGTCTTACAAAGTGGAAAATTAAAAATGTCAGTGCAACAATATATATAGACAATGAACAAAAAGGCACTCCTGGCAATTGAAATAATCTGGATCATACTCGGCACCCTATGCCTTGTTATCACCGTCAGGGAGATGATTATCAACGGGTTCGGCAGGGCATGGATCTTCCTTGTCATGTCGGCTGCAGCCTTCACCCTGGCGTGGATACGTGACCGCCAGCGAAAAAATAGCTAACTTTGCGGGATGAATCCGCTAATTATCATTGCTGTCACTCTTTTGCTCGCATCATTCTTTTCAGCGATGGAGCTGGCATTCTTCGCTTCTGATAAACTCAGGCTCGAGCTTGACCGCAAGCAAGGTCAGAAACGATCAGGCATCATTAATGTCTTTACCCGCAATCCCGGACAGTTCACCGTTGCAATGATCACCGGCGTGAATCTCGTCATAGTCATCTTCAGTATTCTTTCAGCCTCATTCATAGAAAGAACCATGACAGGCGTAGTCGCTTCGGCAGCAGTGATCGTTGTGATCCAGATCATTGCCATCGCCCTTATTGTTCTTGTCTTTGCAGAATTCATCCCCAGGTCAGTAGTCAGGCAGAACCCGAATATCTTTCTGAGGTTCTTTGCTCTGCCCGCTGCGGCATTCTATTATTTATTCCTGCCTTTCAGCAAACTTTCGCTCTGGCTGAGCAATATTCTCGTAAGACTGTTCTTCGGGCTGAAGACCCTGCTCAAAGAGCAGGAAAACAGAATTTTCACACGTGTCGACCTGGATCATTTCGTTAACGACATGGTTGCGACCGAAGAAGAGAGAGAAGAGGAGAATGACAGTCTGAGGATTTTTCAGAATGCACTTGATTTTTCGTTTGTCAAAGCCCGCGAGTGTATGGTTCCAAGAACTGAGATTGATGCTCTTCCGGTTGATTGCACTGCCAGTGAGCTGAGAAATAAATTCATTGAGTCAGGCCACTCAAAGATATTACTGTTCAGGGAAAACATTGATAACATGGCCGGCTATTATGAACTGAAAGATATTCTCATGGAACCCGTGGAGATAGAATCGCGTATGAGAAAACTGCCGGTAGTACCCGAGACGATGACAGCCAGCAAGGTGCTCCGGTTGCTGACCGAAGAGCAAAAGAGCATCGCTCTTGTCGTTGACGAATTCGGCGGCACGGCAGGCGTCATAACGATTGAAGATGTGCTTGAAGAAATCGTGGGTGACATTGAAGATGAACATGACACAAGCGACCTCGTCGAGAAAAGGTTAAGTGATAATGAATATGTGTTCTCCGGGCGCCTCGACATTGATTACCTCAATGAGGAATATGACCTCGACCTTCCTGAGAGCGATGAATACACGACCCTGGCAGGACTGATTCTTTACGTCCAGGGCAATATCCCAAAGCAAAAGGATAACGTCAGGGTGGGACGACACCTGTTCACGGTACTCAGAAGCTCATCTACAAAGGTCGAGCTGCTGAGGCTCAAGAGTGATCATGACTGAAGTCAGCCCCTCTTCTTCAGTTCGGTATAATACCTGAAATATAACGGTATTGCCTCCATACCTGCATAAAGGTTCTCGAGAGGGTAGTTTTCATTCGGCGAATGAATGGCATCTGCCTCGAGGCCAAACCCCATCAGTATCGATTTGACATTGAGAATACTCTCAAATGTTGAGATGATCGGGATACTGCCTCCGCTTCTTACAGGGATGGGCCTCTTACCGAATACCTGCTCATAAGCCTTCTCAGCCGCGAGATATTCAGGGGTATCAAGAGGACTTACATATGCCTGTCCGCCGTGAAGATATTCAGCCTTTATCTTCACCCCTGCCGGAGCCAGTGACTTAATATGCTTAATAGCCAGTTCTGCTATCGCTTCCGCCTCCTGGTCAGGGACGAGTCTCATCGATATCTTGGCTGAGGCTTTTGACGGGAGAATTGTTTTCGCTCCTTCGCCCGTGTATCCTCCCCATATGCCATTAATATCGAGAGTGGGCCTTATGCCAACACTCTCCATGGCTGAGAATCCTTTCTCTTCTGCCAGTGCCTCCACTCCGATAGACTTCCTGTATGCCTCAGGATCAAAAGGCCTCTCAGCCATCTTTGTCCGCTCAGTGTCAGAAGGTACGATAACATTGTCATAGAATCCGGGGATGGTAACTCTTCCTTCAGAGTCTTTGAGTGAGGCGATTATCCCGCAAAGCACATTACAGGGATTCATCACAGCCCCTCCGTATAGTCCTGAGTGGAGATCACGGTTTGGCCCCTCAACCTCAATCTGAATGTATGAGAGCCCGCGTAAGCCTGATGTGATTGAAGGTGTAGCCACTGATATCATGGTAGTGTCAGAGACAAGTATCACATCTGATTGCAGCATCTCCTTCTTTTCGGAGCAGAATGCTGCGATGTTTACCGACCCTATCTCCTCTTCACCTTCAATCATGAATTTCACGTTGCATGGCAGAGTGTTTGTTGCGTTCATCATTTCAAAAGCCTTCAGATGCATGAAGAGCTGCCCCTTATCGTCATCGGCACCCCGGGCAAAAATCTTTCCGTCCCTTACCTCAGGCTCGAAAGGAGGAGTGACCCACTTGTCGAGCGGCTCAGGAGGCTGGACATCATAGTGTCCGTAGACCAGTATTGTCGGCAATGAGCGATCGGTTATCCTTTCGCCGTATACGATAGGATGACCCTTGGTGGCATAAACTTCAGCACGGTCAGCACCGTTGCTGAGAAGCAAGTCACGGATATATTCCGCAGCCCGTACCATGTCATTCCTGTTAGCCTCAGCCGCGCTGACGGAAGGAATTCTGATCAGTCCGAAGAGTTCGTCGAGAAATCTCTCCCTGTTTGCCTGAATGTAGTTTCTTATTTCTTCCATAATTCTCTGTTTTTATTATATTCCTTGGCTGCGAACTGCAGCTTGTCATACCATTCTTCTCCGAATGCCCGTACAAGCGGCTCACGGAGATAGATCCACAGCCCTGCCTGTGTTCTTTCACCTGCTGCCACTGCCGGTTTGCAAATAGGCCACTCTTCATAGTTCACTGCCCTGAAGTCCCTGTACTGCCTTACCCTGACCGGAAACAGGTGACATGACAGGGGTTTTCTAAAGGCGACGGCACCGGCATGAAAGGCTATCTCGATCGCACATTTGTAGATCCCCTCCTCAATGACCGTGTATGCACACTCCTCGTTATTTATAAGGGGAGTGACAAGTTCTCCCTCAATATCAGTCATGCTTGAGCCTGTGGCCTCTATTGCACTCAACCCCTCCGGGCGCAGGTAAGGTTTTAGCTGAGGCATTATCTTTTCAAGTTCAGCCGCCTCCGCTGGTGCCAGGGGGGCGCCGGAGTCACCATAACGGCAACAGCTGCCCCTGCATGCAACCAGGTCACATGCAAACTTCTTTTCAATGAGCGCCAGTGATACTATGGTGTCATCAATCTGCAGCATAACACGTCACACCAGCGATTGACCAGTCATCTCCGGAGGTACCGGAAGCCCCAGCATCGCAAGGATAGTAGGAGCCACATCTGCAAGTATCCCGCTCTTTACGTCCCTGTACCTTTCACTGATAAGGTAAATGGGCACCGGATTGAGCGAGTGGGCCGTGTTTGCGGATCCGTCAGGATTTACTGCATAATCAGCGTTGCCGTGGTCAGCGATTATTACTACCTCATAACCGTTTGACCGGGCAGCCCTGACAACGTCGCCGGCACACTCATCAACTGTCCTGACAGCTTTCTCAATTGCACCGTAAACGCCAGTATGTCCTACCATATCTCCATTGGCAAAGTTCAGACAAATGAAGTCATGCTTCTTCTTCCCTATCTCTTCAATCACCGCGTCCCTGACCATATATGCGCTCATCTCAGGCTGGAGGTCATATGTTGCCACCCTTGGTGAAGGGATAAGCACCCTCTCTTCAAGCGGGAACTCCTTCTCCCTTCCTCCCGAGAAAAAGAAGGTCACATGAGCATATTTTTCCGTCTCAGCTATCCTGAGCTGACTTTTTCCCATCTCTCCCAGCACTTCACCAATAGTTCTTTCAACATTATCCTTTGGAAAGATAACCTTCAGCCCGGTGAACTTGTCATCATAAGGGGTCATTGTCAGATAATGCAGTGGCATCTTCTTCATGCCGAATTCAGGCATGTCATTCTGCGTCAGCACAATCGTAAGTTCACGGGCACGGTCATTCCTGAAGTTTATGAAGATAACCACATCACCATCTGTGATTGTTGCAAGAGGTTTACCGGCATCATCAGTGACAACAATAGGTTTTATGAACTCGTCTGTCACACCCTCATCGTATGATTCCTGTATTGCATCGATTATGTTCCCGGCAGCCTTTCCCTTGCCGGCGACAAGAAGGTCGTAAGCATCCCTGATCCTCTCCCACCGCTTGTCGCGGTCCATGGCATAATACCTTCCCACAAATGACGCAACCCTTCCATTGCTGTTTTTCAGGTGACCGATGAGCTCCGTCATGAAGCCCTTGCCGCTTCGGGGGTCTGTGTCACGGCCGTCACCAAACCCATGGATAAAGACATCCTTAAGCCCGTAATCCATTGTCATGTCACAGAGAGCGTAAAGATGAGTGTCGAGTGAGTGAACCCCTCCGTCAGAGATCAGCCCCAGGAAATGGACTTTCACCTTTTTGTCACGGGCATATGAAAATGCATCGACAAGCGCCTGGTTTGACCGTATCTCTCCGGTACGGCAAGCCCTGTTTATCTTTACCAGATCCTGATACACAACTCTCCCTGCGCCAATGTTCAGGTGACCTACCTCTGAGTTGCCCATCTGTCCGTCAGGCAGCCCTACATTCTCCCCCGAGGCAAGAAGAAAGGAAGAGGGGTATCTGTTTTTAAGCTCATCAATATTGGGTGTCCCGGTTGAGGCAATGACATCGCTCTTTGATCCGTCACCTATACCCCAGCCGTCAAGTATCATCAGCAGGACTCTTTTATCGTTCATTCAGTTGCAGAATTTACATTTTAAAACCGGATGCAAAAATAGACAATTCCTCCGGAAGGATCAGCCTCCCTGAAGAAGAACATAAAAGGCAGGAAAAAGTTTTCCTACTGACCTCCCCTCCTGATCTCTCTTACCTTGATCTTATATGTTTTGTCGGGGCAGGTAGGTTCATATTCGACGTCGCTGCCGACAAACGCAGACCATTCTGCCGGCGTCAGATTACGCGTTACCTTTGAGCACAGATTGCCGGTCATGCTGCTGACCCGGGCAGGTCTCTGGGTCACAGAGGCTTCTGTTACGGTAACAAATGATCTTTCTCCGTTTGTAAATGCAATATTCACTACACCTTCCCTGCAGTCATCTATGACAGCGGGCGGCTGACTGAGGTTGGCCATGGACCACAGTCTCAACTCTCCGGTCTCATCAGCGGTGACCATCTGCTTCTCTATCCTTCCAAATGCTATGGCTGAGATACCTGATGAATGGCCTTCCATACTGCCGGCAGATTGTGCATCAGCGTTCCAGATATCTATTATACCCGACCTGTCACCCGTCACGAAACGTTCATCACCGGGGATGAATCTGACTGAGGTTATTATCCTCCCTCCGGCATCCAGAACGAAGGGCTTGCCTGGGGCATCGGTATGCCACAGCAAGAGGCGGCCGTCTTCCGTCAGTCCGGCAAGCATTCTGTTGTTCTGGGAAATATCGAGTGAGGTAACTACCTGGTTGTTGTTATCCATCGCTGAGGAAGTCTGTGTTTTTAGATCCCAGACTGCAACAGCCCCTGCGGCGGTTGATGAATAAATGTGGTCACCCGTACCGGAGAAGACCAGTGCCGTCACCTTGCCGCCGCCGGCTTCTATCTGGTAGCTGAGCATATCACCCGTCAGGGGTATCATTATGATCTCTGACGTTGCTGTGCCGCAGGCCAGCCATGCGGCATCAGGGCTTACAGTCATTGCTTCAATCACCTTGTCTCCGGACCATATCACGTTGTAACCCTTTTCCGGCTTGTCAGACTGCCAGCGCATCACCCTTCCGCCGGTGTCAGCCGTGTATAAAAATTCGGCTGCAGGGTCCTGTGCCATGGCAGTGACCGGGTTACCCTCAATCCTGTACTGTGAATAATAGGCATTGCCGTACCGTTTGCTTATATCATACAACGCCGAATAGATGTCAGCGTCATTCGGAATGCCGGAGTATCTCTCATTGAAGAGATTCCCCTGCCATGCCAGAAGTATCTGCACATCCTGGTCGTCAGAGTGAGCCAGAGACCTCACCGCCAGCGACTTGCCAACTGTCAGCATTTTACGCCTTTTCTCCTCGGTTGCCTTGCTCACCGCAGCTGTCTTCTCGGTAACAGCCTCTGTCATAATCCTGTCAGCCTTTGAGGCGCGTGCTTCTGCCTCTCTTGCCCTTATATCGGCTGCAAATGCAGTTATCCTCGCTGCGTCAGCCTCCTCCGTTGTTGCTTCCAGGGTGTCAGCAAGAACAGTCAGGCTGTCATTCAGCAGAGTTATGTTCGCAACAGCTTCATCTTTCAGCTGTAATGCAACTGACTTCTGCCTCTCAGCTTTTAACCTCATGGTGTACAGTGCTCCCAGGGCCAGCAGACTGAGCAGCACGAGCAAACCAAGAAGGCTGCTGAACAGACGTGAACGTCTGATCCTGGTTTTCCCTTCCTTTTTACCGTATTCTTCCTGTATCTGATTTTCTTCCTCCGAGTTCTTCAGGAAGAGCATTGTTCTTTCAAAGGCCGGGTCATGTCTCTCAGCCCAGGCCAGGGTAGGCTTATTTTCCTCCCTCCAGCGGACCGCCATGAGCAGGTCAGGGGCACTCCACAGCTTTCCCTTACCCTCCTGGTACAGCGCTGCTGCTGACGCAAGCTGCAGGTAAGTTCTTCGCGAGGCCTCCTCATCATCAATCCACTTCCTCAGATTACCCCACAGTTTAATTATGCTCTCATGTGTGAGGTCAATAATGCTGTTTTCGTCCAGCGGCACATATGCAGGAGGGGTAAGGAAGGAGTAGTCCGGGGCCCTGAACACCTCAACCACACGGATGATCTCATCCGCAGTACAACCGGTCTGTGCCGCAATAGCCGATATGCGCTCCGGTTTTCTGATCTCACGGCCGTCATCTGTCCTCAGGGTGATGGTACGGAAGATGCGCGCACAAACATATTTATGCCTTTCGTCAAGCATCTCCAATGCCTGTCCCGCATGCTGTGCTATTGCCCCCTTGAGTCTTCCCACCGCCTCATAGTCAGTGAGGCTGAGAGGGCGGCTCATGTCGCCGGTTTTGCTCCAGTGGTTCCACAGCCTCATCAGAAGATGCTGCAAAACAGGCAGCTGCCCCGGACCGTCAGTTATGTCGGAAACGATCATCCTGACAAGGGAACGGTCGATAGCTGCCCCAGACACTTTCACCGGGCCCTCAATAACCGTGGCAATGGTGTCACGGTTCAGTTGCGGCAGGAGGTAGCTGCTGCCGTTCATGAGGCTGGTAAGGCTGTGGAAGCGAGAACACTCGGAGACATATTCAGATCTTATTGTCAGCAGTATGTGCAGCCCCTGATCGGGCTGTGTCACGGCACTGACAATCATATCTATGAAGTCTGTAGCGTCGTCTCCCAGGGTTCCCCTCGTTGATGCCGGGCTGTATCTGAATATCTCCTCAAACTGATCAATGACAATGACTATCTGCTGCCTCAGGTTTTTCCTTATTTTGTTGACTATACCTGTTATCCCTTCGCTCCTGTTGTGCAGTGAAGCAGCAACTGTTGACACCGGAAGCTGGTTGAATCCGGCTTTTGCAGACAGTGCAGCAAGCTCTGACGCCAGGTTGTCAATCGGATTCAGCGAGGGTCTGAAGACCAGGTATGACCATGACTTCTTCCCTTCGGCATTTTCTTTCAGAAGAGCGGGTATGACTCCTGAGAGCACAAGTGACGACTTGCCGCTGCCTGATGCTCCTATTACAGAGACAAACCTGTTTTCCTGGAGCCTGGTAACCACTTTCATGGTACTCTCTATCCGGCCAAAGAATAGATGTCCCTCTTCCGGCCTGAAGGCCCTAAGCCCAGGGAAGGGGTTCGGTCTGGTGTCTTCTTTCAAATCAGTCATGATGAAACAGTTTATGGGCAATATCCTCGCCCTGACCTTCCATATAATCAACAAAGATATCAGTGTATTCGGAATAGTGGAAGACAAATTCTGTGATACCGTCCACATGGAGTGAATAAAGCCCTGTTTTTCCAGTGTCTGACGGAATAATCCAGTTAAGAAATCCCTTTGAAGGGGCACCATAATATGATTCGGTATAACTCATTCCTGCGGCCAGGTCTATGATCCTTTCCTCAGGAATAGTCCTGAAACAGAGGCTCAGGAAGCGTACTTTCTCAAAAATGGTAGCCATATCCGGGAGTTGTCCGTTGATCAGTGCCGCTGCTTTCTGCCTGACAGGTTCGGGAAGCCTCTCCTCCACCTCGCTGAACCATGAATGGTTAATAGAGCGTATCACCCTTGCTGCCTCTTCCTGAAGCAGATGGCTTCCGCTGAACAGGTATGATACGACCACCTCCCTTTCAGTACCATGACCCTCTTCAGCTACCTTATGAAGAGTGCAGGCTTTGCTCCATACACCTGTAATATTCTGGTCAGCTGCCAGGATGCTGTGGGTAAGTGTTTTACGAGTCACCTCCCTCAGCGGAAAGCAATATGCAAGCTCTCTCAGCCTTACGGCATCAGTATGATGACCCAATAGAGCAGTGAGTTGCTTACGCAGCGGAACTGCGATCGCTGTATCAATCAACTCTGCAGCGATCTCAGATCCTGATGCTGTACCGGCATCAGCATTTGCTCCTATCATTTCTGCGCATGTCGATCCATAAAGCAGTGAGATGAGAGCATACAGCAGCCTCTCATAGGTTTTTCTCTCCCACTGCAGTGCCTTTGCAAGTATAAGGTATTGCTTCTCTTCAGCTACAATCCGGAAAGCAATCAGCCTGGCAAGATTATATACAGTCCTCGAAACCAGATCAGCTGATTTCCTGAGATGTATTTCATCCTGATCAAATCCGGGTGCGGCGAGGCATTCGGCAGCCTCCGTCTTCACCGTTACAGGGGCATTCAGCATCAGCTGAGTCAGGTGCGGAAGAGCTTTCCCGGGCTGCATCAGGCTCAGCAGCCTGATGATCATCATGCTTACCTGCTCATTTCCCTGGGGTTTGACTGCAGAGCCAATGATATCCCCATAGATGTCAGGTCCAAAATGAACCAGGAGATAAAAGGCTTCCCGGGATATCTCCGGTACTGCAAGTGCCTGAAGGATCTCCTCGCGCAACTGGATCAGACCAAACCGGCCTGCGGCAGCGAGCCCCGCCTTCCTGATCGCGGGGTTTTCATCATTCAGCAACTTCAGTATTTCAGACAGCTGCGGTACCCTTTTATTTATAAGTATTGCCCTCGCTGAAGCAGCACTCTCAGAGATACCGGGTCGCCTGAGCATACCCCTGTTTTTGGAAGGATCAGAATAGAAGGTCTCAGTATCACTTAATGCCGTGGCGGCCTTATGCCTTACTGACTCACTGAACCTAATGCCGTTAACAATTACATTAAGTGCAGGAATGAGTGCGGGATCAAAAGTGCTTTCAGCCGATCGGACTATCACAGAGGCGTACGACTCATCTCCGCCGGTGGAGAGAAAGTCAAGCCGCCCGGATATTAAATCAAGGTAGTCACGGTGAAAGAGAATAAGACTCTGCAATCCGTCTGATGACCTTCTTCCCGATCGGTCAGAGGCATTGGCAGCAATCCTCTCAGCCGGGGTGTTTATTCCCTCCCTGACCTTATGCCTGAACTCTGCCGAAAGGATAATATTGAGAATTACAAGGATCAACGCGAGGAGCGGCAGAGCCACCAGGAATCCGGTGGACTCACCTCCTGAAAACTCTCTTATGACAATTGCAGGTATTGACAGTAAGACAGCTGCCACTGCCGTCATGACGGCTAATTCGCTCCTGATAAGCCGACCGGGCCTCTTCGCCGCAAAGAACTCACTGATTACAGAATAGCCCGGCATGGCAAATATGAAAAGTGTCACGAAGAAGAAAACGGCAGAGAGTGAGGCAAGGAGCACCATAACCAGTTCAAGAAACTCTTTCCCGGTAAGATCATAATAGATATAGGCCAGAGCGGCAGGGCCGGAGAAGAGGAGCAATGTCAGCGGAGTTACCAGCATCTTCCTCTGAAGCCTGAGTCTCCACGAAAGAAACGGGATAATATCCTTGCGTATCATGATGATGAGACCTCCGGTAATTGCTGCCAGGGAGGCCAGGTAAAGAACCGGGAATTCCTTAAACAGGGAAAGGTCTGTCAGTACAATTACAAGGGTAGCTGAGGTGATCACTGAAACTGCCATCGCCAGCCAAAACACCCATTGATACCCGGTTTTCATTTCCGACTGTATTTCATACTCTCCGTAGCAGTTGCAGACTCAATCATCCAAGATAAAGAAAAATAGCCATAACTACAAATAAGCTCCCGAAGACCTTATATAAGCAGCCAGCTGTCCCGTAAGATCATCAATTGTCATGTCCAGTCCGTCGGCAACAATATCAGCCCTCTCATACCACTGCGACCTCTGGTTCAGAAGTTCTGTCACGGTTGCTGCCAGGTCTGCGCCTCTTTGATTCTTAAGCAGGGGCCGGCTGGTTCTGGATCTTTCGAGCCTGTTCACAAGGGCTGCGACAGGGAGTCTGATGTACACCACCACTCCGGTGTCTTTCATTATGCCGATGTTCTCTTCCGAGCAAGGAGTACACCCGCCGCAAGCCACCACCATCCTTGCTCTTGAGGATACGCTGCGAAGGGCAGCGGCTTCTGCGTCCCTGAAGAATTTCTCGCCCTTGTGGGTGAAGATCTCGGGCACTGACATGCCGTACTCTGCTTCGATCAGCTTGTCAATATCAGCAAAGTTCCAGCGCAGTGAGGCAGCAATTTTCCTGCCGGTGGTGCTTTTACCACTGCCCATAAATCCTATCAGGTAGATATTCACCAGATCTAAAGATCTAATTTCATCTGTGCCGGGTCGTCCCCGTGAGGCAGCACCTGCGATGGAGGCGGGGTCTCTTCCTCCTCTGCAGCTGCCGGCGCAGGAGCAGCCTCACTCCTGACCACCGGCTCAAGCTCACGGATGTCTGCGACGCTGAAGCTGGACAGTCTTTTTCCCTTTGCACGAAAACTCTTCACCCCTATGAAACCGGCGACCTCTATGATCTCATTTCTTCTTCCCTGGTTACTCCCTCCGAAGCTTATCTCAAAACGGGGGTATTCAACCTCCGTTATGCTTACAAGTTTTGATCCGTCGCTTTCGGAAATGAAGCACTGAAGTCTCTCCGTCTCCTCGAACATGAACCTCTTGACATAATAGAAGCCCTGCTCAGCATCCCAGTATACGACGGAGAAGATCTTCGAATCCCGGTACTTTTCAATCATCAGGATATCATCCTCAAAGTGGAGTGAGAGGTCAGTGCCTGATGTACGGAAGCTCCCTCCTTTTGTGACTACGAGAAGCCTTTCCTCTGAAGCGAACTCGCCCAGAAACTTACCGCGGCCGTCTGCGTTGAGCCTCATCACCGAATCGTCAAACCACAGTTTCCTCCCTCCCAGAGTCGAGAGTCCCTTTTCTTTAAGGGTGATCTTCTGCACTGAATTCCTGGTCAGAATATTACCCATGGACGAGCGCCCCTTGATAGCCAGCTCTCCGAAATCGAATTCAAATGTCAGCTTCTTGAGTCGTGCCCGCGGCTTGTGGAATATCTTTATCACCTCTGCCTCCCCGTTGGGGTTGACGCTGAGGTAGTGGATGCGGGTGCTCTCCGGATTGCGGCCAAGAGTGTATTCCTTATCACGGGTAAGCCCTGTCAGTGCACACCTCTTGATATAAAGCGGCCCATCCCGTCCGTCCTGGTAGACGACATTATAGATCGTCCTGTTATCATTCCTGAGAAACACCTGAACATGAATCACGTCTTTGCCAACAAACTGTTTATCAGACTTTGGTGAGATGAGGTACGTTCCGTCCTTCCTGATTACTATAATATCATCTATGTCAGAGCAGTCGCATACGAATTCGTCCTTCTTCAGGCCTGTGCCAACAAAACCCTCCTGACGGTTTACGTAAAGCTTAGCATTGTCTGCCACCACCTTGGTGGCCTCAATAGTCTCAAAGTTTCGTATCTCGGTACGGCGCTCAACATTCTTTCCGAATTTCTTCTTGATCTGACGGTAGTAGTTGATTGCATACGGGACAATATTCCCGAGGTGATTAATAACCTCCTCAAGTTCTCCTTCAATTCCCTTAATATGTTCGTCAGCACGCGAGGAGTCATACTTTGAGATACGCTTGATTTTTATCTCCGTGAGTCTGATGATGTCATCGCGGGTGATTTCCCGCCTGAACAGTTTCTTATATGGTTTAAGCCCCTTGTCGATGGCTGTAAGGACGGCTTCCCACGTCTCGCACTCTTCAATATCGCGATAGATACGTTTCTCGATAAAGATCTTTTCAAGGGAAGAAAAGTGCCATTCTTCCTCCAGCTCAGCCTTGCGTATCTCAAGCTCCCGTCTGAGGAGCTTCATTGTCTGGTCCGCGGAATAACGCAATATATCGCTTACACCGATAAAGGCAGGTCTGTTTTCATCAGTGATTACACAGGCGTTGGGCGATATTGAGAGTTCGCAGTCAGTAAAAGCGTACAGGGCGTCAATGGTTTTATCGGGAGAAATGCCTGACTGCAGCTGGATGACAATCTCCACGCCTCCGGCGGTATTGTCATCGATCTTTTTGATCTTTATCTTTCCCCTGTCGTTCGCCTTGACAATTGACTCAATCAGTGATGAGGTTGTTTTGCCGAAAGGGAGTTCAGTTATCACCAGACCCTTCTTGTCAACCTTTTCTATTCTTGCTCTCACCTTTACGGCGCCGCCCCTGATTCCGTCATTATACCTGGCTACGTCAACCATCCCTGCTGTCGGAAAGTCAGGATAGAGAACAAAAGGTTTTCCCTGGAGGTAGCTTATGGAAGCGTCAATAAGTTCATTGAAGTTATGTGGCAATATCTTTGAGGCCAGGCCGACAGCGATCCCCTCCACGCCCATGGCCAGTAGCAACGGGAACTTGACGGGCAGCGTCACGGGCTCCTTGTTCCGGCCGTCATAGGAACTCATCCATTCTGTGGTCTTGCTGTTGAACGCAACCTCGAGAGCAAATTTTGACAGACGCGCCTCGATATATCGCGGTGCGGCAGCTCCGTCGCCGGTGTAAATATTTCCCCAGTTACCCTGAGCATCCACCAGCAGGTCTTTCTGTCCAAGCTGCACAAGGGCCTCGCCGATGGAAGCATCGCCATGAGGGTGAAACTGCATAGTATGACCAATAATGTTGGCCACTTTGTTAAAGCGGCCGTCATCCATGCGCTTCATCGAATAGAGTATACGGCGCTGCACAGGCTTAAGCCCGTCAGCAATATGGGGCACGGCGCGCTCAAGTATTACATACGAGGCATAGTCAAGAAACCAGTCCTGGTACATTCCTGACAATGCCGTAACAGTGTGGAGGGCCTCCGGTATGGCGCCGTTCTTCTTCTGGCCCGGCTCCTCTGCATTACCTCCGGTATCTTTATCTTCGGGATCGATCTCTTTCATCAGCTTCAACAATATCCTCTCACCCCTTGACAGCTTCGGGGATCTCCTCTTCTACCCTCAGGTTATCAATGATAAAATCCTGCCTCTCAGGTGTGTTCTTGCCCATAAAGAACTCAAGGAACTGGGTATAGGGATCCGCCCTCCTCATGATGACGGGCTCAAGCCTGATATCTCTTCCTATGAAATGTCCGAATTCATCAGGAGAGATCTCGCCAAGCCCCTTGAAACGTGTTATCTCAGGGTCAGGCCCCAGGTCCCTGATTGCCCTTTGCCTCTCCTCATCACTGTAACAATAACGGGTCTCCTTTTTGTTCCTCACCCTGAAAAGAGGTGTCTGAAGGATATACACATGTCCCTTTCTTACCAGATCAGGAAAGAACTGTAGGAAGAACGTCAGCAAAAGCAAACGGATATGCATACCGTCAACGTCAGCGTCAGTGGCGACAACGACATTGTTATAACGAAGGTCTTCCACAGACTCCTCTATATTCAGGGCTGCCTGAAGCAGGTTAAACTCCTCGTTTTCATAAACTATCTTCTTCGTGAGGCCGTAGCTGTTGAGGGGCTTCCCTCTCAGGCTGAAGACTGCCTGGGTCTCCACATCGCGCGATTTGGTTATTGACCCGCTTGCCGAGTCACCTTCTGTGATGAAGATGGTCGATTCCAGGCGCCGCTCATCGTTCGAGTTGTAATGTATGCGGCAGTCGCGCAGCTTGCGGTTGTGAAGACTGACCTTCTTTGCCCTGTCACGTGCCAGCTTCTGGATAGAGCTTATCGCTTTCCGCTCCTTCTCCGATTCCTGTATCTTCTTCAGCAGGATGCGTGCCGTCTCGCCATTTTTATGAAGAAAATCGTCAAGGTTCTTCCGTACAAATTCGACAATAAAGTTACGGACCGAAGGGCCTTCGGGGCCCATATCCTTTGATCCCAGCTTTGTTTTTGTCTGCGACTCAAAGATTGGTTCCTCAATCTTGACTGACACTGCTGCGATGACAGATGACCGGATGTCGGATGGATCAAAATCCTTTTTATAGAACTCCCTTATCGTTTTTACTATTGCCTCGCGAAAGGCTGTCAGGTGTGTTCCCCCCTGAGAGGTATGCTGACCGTTGACAAAACTGTAATAGTCCTCCCCGTACTGAAACCCGTGTGTGACAGCTATCTCAATATCCTCTCCCTTAAGATGAATTATCGGGTAGAGCCCCTCACGGTTCATGTTGTCATTCAACAGGTCCACCAGGCCGTTTTTGGAGATGATTCTGTTTCCGTTGAAGTTGATCACCATCCCTGCGTTGAGGTAAGAGTAGTTTTTCAGCATACTCTCAACATACTCAGAGATGTAATGGTAATTACCGAACATAGCCTCGTCAGGGATGAAGGTCACCTCAGTGCCGTTATCCTCTTTTGATCCTCTCAGCGGCTCATCCCTGACAACCTCACCGGCATGGAACTCAATCTCCTTCACCTGCCCCTCACGAAAGGATTTTAATATGAAGGATGATGAAAGTGCGTTTACGGCTTTGATACCCACGCCGTTCAACCCTACAGATTTCTTGAATGCCTTGGAATCATACTTTGCCCCCGTATTCATTTTGGAGGTAGCGTCAAGCACCTTACCGAGAGGTATGCCTCGTCCAAAGTCGCGGACTCTTACCTCCCTCCCGTTAATGCTGACGTCAATCTTGCGGCCGTAACCCATCATATACTCATCAACCGCGTTATCCATCACCTCCTTCAGCAGGACATAAATGCCATCATCAAGAGACGAGCCGTCACCCAGCTTGCCGATGTACATACCGGGCCTCAGCCTGATATGCTCCTTCCACTCAAGGGTTCTGATGTTCTCTTCGGAATAGGTTCCTGACATTATACCAAATTTTGGGCAAATATAAAGATTTAGGAGAGGCTCGCAGTGCCGATTTATCAACAACCATGGTGAATTTTCACCCGGTCAGACAGTTACAGTGATTAAGGAAGGGTTATTTCTGATATTCAGGCCTGCTTCGCAACTCATCCATGGCCTCTCTCATGAGTGTATTGACCCTGGATGCAAGCTCCTCAGGGTCACCTGTGCCAAACTGACCGGGGAATATCGGATCGAGTACCTTCATCCTGATAACCTTGTTGATCCTGAATGTGAGGCCGTTCTTCGGAAGAACATCCCCGGTGCCATCAATAAGAACAGGGAGCAGAGGCTTGTCTGTCTTTATTGCCAGCTGGAATGCACCCGTCTTGAATCTGCCGATGGCTCCCGTGAGAGACCTCGTCCCTTCGGGAAAGATAACGATGGATATACCTTCACGCAATGAGCTGATGCACTTCTCCATCATCCTTACGACACTGTGTTTGTTGCCTCTTTCAAGCTCAATATACTTTACCATTCTCATCTCCCACCCCAGGACAGGTATCTTGAATACCTCGATCTTGGAGATCCAACGGAGTCTGTGATGCAGCATGTTGAAGATTACTATGTCAAGCATTGACTGATGGTTCGGAACGATTACGTAAGCCTGTTTCTGATCTATCTTCTCCTTTCCCTCGACAATGACCTTCCAGAAGAAGTTCATCTTTGTAAGGATTATTCCCTGGATGACCATCCACCTGTTGTTCATCAGCCTGCGCCTGTCAAACAGCAGCGACAGAAGCCACAGCAGCACTGCCACCGGGAATCCGATCATCACGAAGATGAGGCTGGAGACCCATACCCACAGCGACTTTATTGCGTCCATGATCCTGACATTTTATCGGTTTTGAAATATGCGTAGACAAAAACAGCTCCTGCTACAAAGCCAAGAACAGCTCCGCCCAGAACATCGCCGGGATAATGGACTCCCAGGTAGATCCGAGAGTAGGAGACCAGTGCTGCCCATATAAAAATAGACCATGTAAACCACCTCCTCCTGATCAGGGGGGCAGTAAATGAGGCAACGCCAAAGGTATTGGCAGCATGGGCTGAAACAAATCCGTACATCCCGCCGCACCTGCCGCCCACCGTATGAACCAGCCCGGCAAGTGAAGGTTCGTGGCAGGGTCTGGGACGCTCAAAAAAATTCTTTATAAGATTCGTGGCCTGGTCTGTGAGCGTAATAAGCAGTGCAGCTAATAGAAGGATCAGCAATACCTTCTTTTTATATTTTACTGCCAGCAAATATGCAATGAAAATATAGAGAGGTATCCATACTGTTCTGAGGCTTAATGTACGCATGACCTCATCAAAGAAGGGCGAATGTATGGAATTCAGAAAAAGGAAAATGTTTTTGTCAATCTCAATCATTGCTATCCGGTTATTGCCCTCCAGATGAGGTCTTTCAGTGCAGTGATGCCTGTTCCTGCTATTGATGAGATAAATACTACCGGCAGGTCATCAGGCAGTAATGGCCTGATGGCATCTGTCAGCTCCTCATCAAGCAGGTCGCTTTTTGTTATTGCCATGACCCTGTTCTTGTCGAGAAGTTCGGGATTATATTTCCTGAGTTCCTCGATGAGTATCTGGTACTCCTTTTTAATGTCGCCGGCGTCAGCGGGGATCATAAAGAGAAGTGCGGAGTTTCTCTCAATGTGTCTGAGGAACCTGTGGCCCAGCCCCTTTCCCTCGGCTGCCCCCTCAATTATTCCGGGGATGTCAGCCATTACGAATGATCTGTCATCACGATAGCTTACAATCCCAAGGTTAGGGGTAAGGGTTGTGAAAGGATAGTTGTCAATCCTGGGTTTGGCAGCGCTCACGACCGAGAGCAATGTCGATTTGCCCGCATTCGGAAATCCTACCAGCCCTACATCGGCAAGGACCTTCAGTTCCAGTATAAACCATCCTTCAACGGAGGGTTCGCCCGGTTGAGCAAAGCGGGGTGTCTGGAATGTTGCTGATTTGAAGTGGGTGTTGCCAAGCCCGCCGCGACCGCCTTTGACCAGTATCTTCCTCTCTCCGTCGCTCGTTATCTCAAAAAGCATCTCATTGGTCTCAGCGTCCCTGGCGACAGTACCCAGTGGCACTTCTATCGTGACATCTTCCCCGTCGGCTC
>Ga0209262_10000346_pt1 | contig 22617 bp, 17 predicted proteins | sample Lowcelwee11metaG_FD_187171 | JGI IMG/M metagenome (GOLD analysis project Ga0209262, IMG submission 187171) | Freshwater pond sediment microbial communities from the University of Edinburgh, under environmental carbon perturbations - Low... | ecosystem: Environmental > Aquatic > Freshwater >...
TCAGCGGCGTGGTCGGCCAGACGCGAACGTTCGCCGCGCTGCAAGGTGATGTGGCCGGAATGCGGCCAGCCCTTGAAACGGTCGACGACATAGGTCAGGCCCGAACTCCCCTCGGTGAGGTAAGGCGTGTCGATCTGCGCGATGTTGCCCAGGCAGACCACCTTGGTGCCGGGGCCGGCGCGCGTGATCAGCGTCTTCATCTGCTTCGGCGTCAGGTTCTGCGCCTCGTCGATGATGAGGAACTTGTTGAGGAAGGTGCGGCCGCGCATGAAATTCAGCGACTTGACCTTGATGCGGCTCCTGATCAGGTCCATGGTCGCGGCGCGGCCCCAGTCGCCGGCATAGGCGCCCGCCGATTTTTCGCCTTCCTCGGCCGGCTTGTTGAGCACATCGAGGTTGTCTTCGAGCGCGCCCATCCACGGCGTCATCTTTTCCTCCTCGGTGCCGGGCAGGAAGCCGATGTCCTCGCCGACCGGCACGGTGACGCGGGTGATGATGATCTCCGCAAAGCGTTTCTGTTCCAGCGTCTGGGTCAGAGCAGCAGCGAGCGTCAGCAGGGTCTTGCCGGTGCCGGCCTGGCCGAGCAGGGTGACGAAGTCGATGTCCGGGTTCATCAGCAGGTTGAGTGCGAAATTCTGTTCGCGGTTGCGCGCGGTGATGCCCCAGACGGCATTCTTGGCATGGGTGTAGTCGGTCAGGGTTTCGAATTCCGCCGTCTTGCCAGCGCCGACTTTGACCCAGGCCTGGAGCGGCTGTGGCCCGTCCTGCCAGACGAATTCGTTGATCAGCAGATCGGGGCAGAGCGGGCCCTTGACGCGGTAATAGGTGCGGCCGTCCTTCTTCCAGGATTCGAGGCCCTTGCCGTGCGTGTCCCAGAAGTCGGCCGGCAGTTCGAGGCTGCCGGTGTAGAGGAGATCGGTATCCTCCAGCACCTTGTCGTTGAAGTAGTCCTGCGCGTCGAGGCCCAGCGCGCGGGCCTTGATGCGCATGTTGATGTCCTTGGTGACGAGGATCACCGGGCGCTTCGGCTGCTTCTCGTGCAGATACATCGCCACGGCGATGATCTGGTTGTCGGCGCGTGCGGTCGGCAGGGAGGAGGGCAGCACGCCGTTGATCGCCTCGGTCTGGAGGAACAGGCGACCGGTCGCCTGAGCGCGCGACGGCCCGGCGAGTTCGATGCCGTGTTTGATGGTTTCCTCGCTGCCGCTGACGATCTCGTCGAGCATGCGGCTGGTCTGGCGGGCGTTGCGCGCCACTTCCGACATGCCCTTCTTGTTGGCGTCGAGTTCTTCGAGCGTCATCATCGGCACGTAGATGTCGTGTTCCTCGAAGCGGTAGAGGCTCGTCGGGTCGTGCATCAGCACGTTGGTGTCGAGTACGAACAGCTTGGTCGGTTTGGTCGTCTTGGTGGCGCGTTTGGCGTTCATGGGACTCTCCGATCGAGGTGGGGTTACAGGGATTGCAGGGCGGCCAGCACGGCGGCCGCGTGGCCGTCGGCCTTGACGGCGCGCCACTCGCGAGCGAGAAGACCGGCGCGGTCGATGAGGAAGGTGCTGCGTTCGATACCCCTGACCTGTTTGCCGTACATGTTCTTCAGTTTGATGACATCGAACAGGGTGCAGGCGCTTTCATCCGTATCGCTGAGCAGTTCAAAGGGCAGGCCGAGCTTGGCCTTGAAGTTTTCGTGCGACTTCAAGCTGTCGCGCGAGATGCCCCAGACGCTGGCGCCGGCCTTGACGAAGGCGTCGTGCAGGTCGCGAAACTGCTGGGCCTCGGTGGTGCAGCCCGGCGTGCTGTCCTTCGGATAGAAATAAATCACCAGCGGCTGGCCCGCCAGGGCCGCGAGGCGGAAGGTCGTTGCGCCGGTCGCGGGCAGGGAAAAGTCGGGCACCTTGAGGCCGACGGCGGATGTTTGAGTCATGCGGCTTCCTTCCAGGAGGAGAGAAATTCTTCGCCTTGCAGCATCAGGCGACCGGAGCGCCCCGGGATTTCGCCGCGCAGCATTTCGTGGCGCGGCAGGCGGAGGGGATCGAGGGTCGCGCGCAGGTCGCGCATGGCGACGATGGCATAGCCCTGTTCGCGCCAGCCGGCCAGCAGGCGCTCGAAGACCGGGGCGAATTTGTTGCCTTCGAGTTCTGCATGCAAAGTGAATACGTGGCCGGTACTTGGAGGGGCTGCGGTGCGTTGCAGCAGATGCGTGTGGACATTCTCGGCGTCGATGCCGTCGATACCGATGAGTTCGTCGAGCGTGGGGAGCGTGGTGGGCAATTGCGGACAGTGCACAACCTCGCCGTTCCAGACCGGCATGAAGGGATGGCGGCCGCGCGTGTCGGAGGACCAGGTAAAGCCCAGGCGCTGGGTCAGGCGCAAGGCATGGGGGTTCATTTGCCAGCCGGCTGCGCCATGGCAGCGCGCGGGCTCGCCGAAGATGCTCTCGTAGCGGGCGGTGGCCTTGCGCATTTCGGCCTCGGTCCAGGCCGGCGTGGCCTGCTCGACGCCGTCCTGCCAGCGGACGTGATCCCAGCAGTGGATGCCGGTTTCGAAGCCTTCGTCGCGTGTGGCCGTCATGATGTCGGCGCAGCGCCGCCCGATGTCCGGGCCGGGCAGCAAGGTGCCGTACATCAGCGTCATCCAGCCGTAGTGCGAGACCACCGAGGTGCGGCGGACCTTTTGCGCGAAACCGGGGCGGAACGCGCGCTTGATGGCACGGCCGGTATGGTCGGGACCGAGGGAAAACAGGAAGGTCGCCCCGGCACCGTTGCGGCGCAGGATGTCCCTGAGCTGCGGTACGCCGCGCAGGGTGCCGCGATAGGTGTCGACGTCGATCTTGAGGGCGATCTGCGCCATGTCAGTCCATCAGTCGTCGCGCTTCGGCAACGTCGTTGCGGTACGCCTCGAAAATGCTGCGCAGGGCGTCTGCAAACTCGACTTGCGGCGCCCAGTCGAGGTCGGCCATGGTGTTGGCGATCTTCGGCACGCGGTGCTGGGTGTCCTGGTAACCCTTGCCGTAGTACTCGCCCGAGGTGGTTTCCTGAACTTGCACCTTGGCGACGCTCTCGGCGTACTCGGGATACTGCTTCGCGAGGTCGAGCATCAGCGTGGCGAGGTCGCGGATCGAGTAGTTGTTCTGCGGGTTGCCGATGTTGTAGATCTTGCCGTTGGCGATGCCGTCCTTGTTGTCGATGATCTTCATCAGCGCGTCGATGCCGTCGCTGACGTAGGTGAAGGAGCGCTTCTGGGCGCCGCCATCGACCAGCTTGATCGGTTCGCCGCGCACGATGTGGCCGAGGAACTGGGTGATGACGCGCGAACTGCCTTCCTTCGGCGTATGGATCGAATCGAGGCCCGGCCCGATCCAGTTGAACGGCCGGAACAGCGTGTATTGCAGGCCTTCCTGCTGGCCGTAGGCGTGGATCACGCGATCCATCATCTGCTTGGCGCAACTGTAGATCCAGCGCGGCTTGTTGATCGGGCCGAGGATCAGCTCGGAATTCTCCGGGTCGAACTCGGGATCCTTGCACATGCCATAGACCTCGGAGGTCGACGGGAAGATGACGCGCTTCTTGTACTTCACGGCCTGGCGGATGATCGGCAGGTTGGCCTCGAAGTCCAGCTCGAAGACGCGCAGCGGCTCCTTGACGTAGGTGCCCGGCGTGGCGATGGCGACCAGCGGCAGGATCGCGTCGCATTTCTTGACGTGGTACTCGATCCACTCCTTGTTGATCATGATGTCGCCCTCGAAGAAGTGGAAACGGGGGTTGGCCATCAGGTCAGAGACGCGCTCGGAGTTCATGTCCATGCCGTACACCTCCCAGTCGGTGGTGTCCATGATGCGCTGGGAGAGGTGGTGGCCGATGAAGCCGTTGACGCCGAGGATGAGAATTTTTTTCATGACAGGGGATGTACCGATGTGCTGAAAATCAGATTGAATTGGTCGCCGGTCTCGATGACTATTGGCGCGCCGTCTTGGTTTGATTCTACTGCGAGCAAACGTAAAACCCGGCCGTCGCCGCACTCCGCGAACATGCGTCCGGCGCGGGTAAACAGGGTGGGCTGGCCGAAACCGCCGCGTTCTTCCGTCGGGTGCAGCGAGCGCAATATTTTCAGCCGGCCGGCGGGCAGGTCGCAGAAGGCGCCGGGGTAGGGCGGCGTAAGGGCGCGCACCAGATTGTGGATTTCCTGCGCCGATTTATTCCAGTCGATGCGCCCATCTTCGGGCTTGCGGCCGCCGTAATAACTACCGGCCTTGAGGTCGGGCGCGCGGTGGGGGGCCGTGCCGGCGACGAGCGCCGGCAATACGGCGTACAGCGCCATCTCGGCGGCGAGCGTGACCTTGCCGAATACCTCGTGGGCCGTGTCGTCGGGCAGGATGGGCACGGCCTGTTGCGCGACGATCTCGCCGGCGTCGGGCTTTTCGACCATGCGGTGGAGTGTTGCGCCGGTCTGGCATTCGCCGTGGATCAGCGCCCAATTCACCGGCACGCGGCCGCGATACTTCGGCAGCAGCGAGCCGTGCATGTTGTAGGCGCCGCGCGCGGCCGCCGCCAGCAGGGCGGGATTCAGCATCAACCGATAGTAGAAGGAGAACAGGAAGTCCGGCTTGCAGTCTTCGATGCGAGCGAGGATGGCCGGCGTGTTCGGATTCTCGGGCGCGATCGTCGGGATGCCATAGTCGGCAGCCGTCTGTGCGACGCTGTCGAACCAGATGGTTTCGTGCGGATTGTCCGTGTGCGTCACCACCAGGGCGACGTCGACGCCATGCGCCAGCAGCACTTTGAGGCAACGCACGCCGACGTTGTGATAGGCGAAGACGACAGCGCGGCTCATGCCTTTTTCTCAAGAATGGCTTCGACCAGGTAGCGCGGACGATGGCGCACCTGCTGGTACACGCGGCCGATGTATTCGCCGAGCAGGCCGATGCCGAAGAGGGCGAGGCCGATGAGGAAAAACGCCAGCGCGAACAGGGTGAATAGCCCCTCGGCCTCAGGGCCGACGACGAGGCGGCGGACGATCAGCAACACGAAGAGCGCTGCCGAGCCGAAGGAAACCAGAATGCCCAGCATCGAGAACCATTGCAGCGGCACCAGCGAGAAACCGGTCATCAGGTCGAAGTTGAGACGGATCAGGCTGTAGAGCGAATACTTCGATTCGCCGGCAGCGCGTTCCTCGTGCTCGACCACCACCTCGGCCGGATTGCGGGCGAAGGTGTAGGCCAGCGCCGGAATGAAGGTGCTGACCTCCTTGCAACTGTTGATGGCATCCACCACCGGCCGCGCGTAGGCGCGCAGCATATTGCCCTGGTCGGTGATCTTGATGCGCGTGATCTTCTCGCGCAGACGGTTCATTGCCTTCGAGGCCCAGGTGCGGAACAGGCTGTCCTGGCGCTTGCGGCGGATGCTGCCGACGTAATCGTAGCCTTCGCGCATCTTTGCCACCAGCTTGCCGATCTCCTCCGGCGGATTCTGCAAGTCGGCGTCCAGCGTGACCGCGATTTCGCCGTGGCAGTGCTCGAAGCCAGCCATGATGGCCATGTGCTGGCCGGCGTTGGCGGCGAACAGAATGACGCGGGTGACGTCGGGGCGCAGTTGGTATTGCTCGCGCAGGATGGCGGCCGAACGGTCGCGGCTGCCGTCATTGACGAAGAGGATTTCGTAGGGCTCGGCAAGGGCATCCATGGCCGGGTAGAGCCGCTCGAACAGGTGGGCGAGTCCGGCTTCCTCGTTGTAGACGGGAATGACGACGGAAATCATGCCAGCACCTTGGTCAGCACTTCGGTCAGCGCCGCGCAGACGCGATCCACGTCCTCGTCCCGCATGGCGGGAAAGAGCGGCAAGCTGACGGTGCGGCGGCCGATATCTTCGGCATGGGGGAAGTCGCCGGCCTTGAAACCGTACTGTCGATACAGGCCGAACAGGTGCAGGGCCGGGTAATGCACGCCGACGCCGATGCCGCGCTCTTTCATCGCGGCGACGAACCGGCCGCGATCCGTGCCGGTCGGCAACAGCGGCTGGAACATATGCCAGTTGCTGTTGGCGAAGTCGGCGGGCGGCAGTGCGAGGCCGGGGGCAGGGTCGAGGCGCTCGAAGTAGCGGCGCGCCAGCACGCGGCGGCGCGCGGTAAATTCGTCGATGCGCTTGAGCTGGCCGAGGCCGATGGCAGCGGCGATATCGGTGAGGTTGGACTTGCCGCCGAGCACATCGACGTCCATGCTGCCGTCGGGGAAGCGCTTCACGCCTTGCAGGCGCAGGCGTTCGCACAGCGCGGGATCGACATCGTCCGGCAACACGAGCGCGCCGCCTTCGCCGGTGGTGAGGTTCTTGTTGGCGTGGAAGCTGAAGGAGACGAAATCCCCGGTGCTCCCTATCGGCTTGCCGTTCCACGCGGCGCCGAAGGATTGTGCGGCATCCTCGACCACGCGGATACCATGCTGGCCGGCGATGGCGTAGAGCCGGTCGCGGTCCACCGGCAGGCCGGCGAGATCCACCGGGATGACGGCCTTGGTCTGCGGTGTGATGGCGGCGTCGAGTTGGTCCAGGTCAATGTTGCGCGTGACCGGATCGACATCGACGAAAACCGGCGTGGCGCCGACTTCGAGGATCACGTTGGCGGTGGCGACCCAGGTCAGCGGTGTGGTGATCACCGTGTCGCCAGCGCCGACTTTTGCCAGGCGCAGGGCGACTTCGAGCGTCGCCGTGCCGGAGTTGAAGGCACGCACCGGCCGTCCGCCGCAGCGCTCGGACAGCGCTTTTTCGAAGGCTTGGACTTGCGGGCCGGAAGTAATCCAGCCGGAACGCAGGACATCCGCCACGGCGGCGATGGTGTCCGCGTCGATGGCTGGGCGGGTAAAGGGCAGGAATGCGTTGGTCATGATTTCGCCACAAGAAAAACGCCGACGACGATGCAGCCGATGCCGAGCAGCTTCTGCGTCGCCAGGGGTTCGCCGAACCATTGCCAGGCGACGAAGGCATTGACGACGTAACCGATCGACAGCATCGGATAGGCGATGGAAACCGGCACGCGCGACAAGGCCATGATCCAGACCACCAAACTCACGGCATAGCAGGCCATGCCGCCCATGATGTGCGGCTGGAAGGCGAGCTTGAGACCGATGGGCACGAGGTTGTCGAGATGGAATTCGAAGTGGCCGACGGCGTTGGTGCCGGCCTTGAGCAGCAGTTGCGCCGCCGCGTTGAGCAGCACGCCGGCCAGGATCAGGGAGAAGCTGATTGCGTTCATGGTTTTCTCAGGGCTTGCGCACGATGATGCGGCGGGCGTCGCGGAAAATTTCGTGCATGGGGAAATCGCGTTCCGCCAACGCTTCTGCGGTTTCGGGACTCAGCAAGGCCCAGGCGGCCGGCGCGGCGCGCCAGGCGGTCTCGAAGTCGGCGATGCTGGCGATGAACTTGTGCGGTTCCTGAACGATGCCAAAGTCCATTTCGTCGCGAAACGCCACCAGCGTGGTGGTGCGCCGGAGATAGAACGGCAGGCTTTGATCGTAGGTGTCCACGCTGAAGAACGGCGCCTCCGGCGGAATCTGGTCGCGGATCGCCATGGCGGCGTCGTACGCCGAGTTGATCTTGCCGATGTGATCGTGGCCGAGCAGGATGAGTTGCCCGGCGGCATGGCCGCCCGTCGCCAGCAACAGGATGGCGAGCAGGTGGCGGCCATGGCGATGCAGGATGAAGGCGGCCAGCGCGCCGCAGAACAGCGCCGCGCCGGCGGCATGAATCCAGGGCTGGTAGGCGGCATAAAGTTCGATGCCGTGTTTGGCGTTCTCCAGGCGCGTTATGCCGAAGGCGAGCACGAATCCGGCCAGACCGATCAGCAGCCCCGGCAAGGCTTGCCATTGCAGTCCGCGCGCGTGGAAACGTTCGACGCAGTACGCACCGATGAGTGCCGCGAGCGCCGGGAACAGCGGCAGGATATAGGAGGGGAGCTTGGACCCGGACGCCGAGAAAAAGACAAAAACCACGACCGACCAGGCGAGTAGCAGGCGTGCCGGCTGGAAGCCCGGACCGTCGCGGCGCCAGCCGCGCGCCAGCGCTTGCGCCAGGCTGCCGAGCCAGGGCAGCATGCCGACCAGCAGGATCGGGATGAAATACCAGGCCGGCTGGTAACGGCGATGCTCCTTGGTCAGGAAGCGTTCGAAATGTTCGTGGATGAAAAAGAAGCGGGGGAATTCCGGGTTGGACAAGGATATGGCGACGAACCAGGGCGCGGCGATGAGCAGGACGATGAGCAGGCCGCGCAGCGGCCGCATGCGTGCCAGCAGTCCCCAATCGCGCTGCCACAGCATGTAGAGGCAGAGCGTGGCCGCCGGCAGCACCAGTCCGATGAGTCCCTTGGACAGGACCGCCAGCGCCAGAAAAATCCAGACGCCGTCGCGCCAGCGCCGACTTTCCGTGGCGCCGACGCCTGGGCGCTCGGCCAGGCAGAGGGCGAACACCGCCGCCGAAAGAAAGAAGCTGACACCGGCATCCAGCGTGTTGAAGTGGCCGATCAGATTCCACAAGAGACTGCTCGCCAGCACCGCACCGGCAACGATGCCGGCCGTTGCGCCAAACAGTCGGCCGGTGGCGTAGGCGGTAAACAGGATGCCCAGAAAGCCGGTCAGCGCGGACCACAGGCGCGCGCTCCAGTGATGCTCGCCGAATGTCATGAATGCGGCGGCCGTGGCCCAGTATTGCAAGGGCGGTTTCTCGAAATACTTGAGGCCGTTCAGGCGGGGCGTCACCCAGTCTCCGCTGGCGCTCATCTCGCGCGCGATTTCGGCATAGCGGCCTTCGTCCGGGTTGATCAGACGGCGCTGGTCGAGGGTGCCGAACCAGACGATGGCAAACACGACGAGCAGCGCCAACAGGGGGCCGCGCCGCACCGGGTTCATGCTTGCGTCTCGACGATCAGTGCGGCGGCGACCGCACGGTCTTCGGCCAGCAGGATGTTGTAGGTGCGGCAGGCGGCCTGCGTGTCCATGATTTCGACGCTGCGTCCGGCCTCGATCAGCGGCCGCAACAGGGCAGCAGGCGGAAAGCGTTGCTTGCGTCCGGTGCCGAGCAGCAGGACATCGCACGGCAGTGCGAGCAGGGCTTCAAGATGCGCGTGCGTCAGTGCAGCGAAGTCGTCCGGTCCCCAGCTTGGGTCGATCCGTTCCGGCATGAGCAGCAGGCTGCGCCGCAGTTCGCGGCCATTGACGGCGACATAGTCGGCGCCGTAGGCGGTAACGCTCAGGCGCGAACTGGGGGCGGCGGCGTGGAGTTTCAAAATGGCTCGTCGGGGCTGGTTTTATGGCGTGCAATGCCTCGCCACAGCTTGGTTTCGTTTGCAACGCGGTTTGCAGTGCGGCATGGCATTCGGTAGGATTATAGTCTTTCGTTATTACAGCCCTGCGCCATCCATCGCCATGCAACCCGTCCTCAAATCTTCGAAACTTTCCAGTGTGTGCTACGACATTCGCGGTCCGGTACTGGCGCGAGCGCGCCAGATGGAAGAGGAAGGGCACCGCGTCATCAAGCTCAACATCGGTAATCCCGCCGCGTTCGGCTTCGAGGCGCCTGAGGAAATCGTTGTCGATGTCATCCGCAATATCCGCAATGCGTCCGGCTATTCCGATTCCAAGGGCTTGTTCTCCGCGCGCAAGGCGGTGATGCACTATTGCCAGCAAAAGCGCATTGCCGACGTTTCCATCGACGACATCTACCTCGGCAACGGCGTTTCCGAGCTGATCGTGATGTCGATGCAGGCGCTGCTGAACGACGGCGACGAGGTACTGGTGCCGGCCCCCGACTACCCGCTGTGGACCGCTGCCGTGACGCTGGCCGGCGGTACGGCGCGCCATTACCTGTGCGACGAAGGCGCCGGCTGGTTGCCCGACCTGGCCGACATCCGCGCCAAGATCACGCCGCAGACGCGCGCCATCGTCGTCATCAACCCGAACAACCCCACCGGCGCGTTGTATCCGGACGATCTGCTGAAAGGCATCGTCGAAATCGCGCGCCAGCACCAACTGATTGTGTTCGCCGACGAAATCTACGACAAGGTGCTCTACGACGGTCGCAGCCATACCTCGCTCGCCAGCCTGGCGACCGATGTGCTCTTCATCACCTTCAACGGCCTGTCGAAGAACTACCGCGCCTGCGGTTTCCGCGCCGGCTGGATGATCGTCTCCGGCGAAAAAAGCCACGCGCAGGACTACATCGAAGGCCTGGGCATCCTCGCCTCGATGCGTCTGTGCTCCAACGTGCCCGGCCAGCACGCGATCCAGACCGCGCTCGGCGGCTATCAGAGCATCGACGAACTGGTGGCGCCGACCGGCCGCCTGACCAAACAGCGCGATCTGGCGGCGGAAATGTTGAACGCGATTCCCGGCGTTTCCTGCGTCAAGCCGCAAGCTGCGCTTTACTGTTTCCCCCGTCTCGACCCCAAGCTCTACCCGATTGGCAACGACCAGCAGTTCATCCTCGAACTGCTCGAAGCCGAAAAGGTGCTGCTGGTGCAGGGGCGCGGCTTCAACTGGCCGACGCCCGATCACTTCCGCGTCGTGTTCCTGCCGAATGTCGACGATCTCACCGAGGCCATCGGCCGCATCGGCCGCTTCCTTGCCGCCTACCGCAAGCGCCACGGCACCTGATTTTCAGCCTTTTACTTTTCCTTTTGTCATTATGAAACCTATCAATGTTGGTCTGCTGGGCATCGGCACGGTCGGTGGCGGCACATTTACCGTTCTTTCCCGCAACGAGGCCGAGATCACCCGCCGCGCCGGGCGTCCGATTCGCATCACCCAGGTGGCCGACAAAAACTTGGCGCTCGCCCGGCAGATCGCGGGCGACCAGGTCGCGGTCACCGACGACGCCTTCGCCGTGGTGAACAACCCCGAGATCGACATCGTCGTCGAACTGATCGGCGGCTATGGCGTGGCCAAGGAACTCGTGCTCAAGGCCATCGAAAACGGCAAACACGTCGTCACCGCCAACAAGGCGCTCTTGGCCGTGCATGGCAACGAAATCTTCGCCGCCGCGCAACGCAAGGGCGTGATGGTCGGCTTCGAAGCCGCCGTCGCGGGCGGCATCCCGATCATCAAGGCGCTGCGCGAAGGTCTCACCGCCAATCGCATCCAGTGGATTGCCGGCATCATCAACGGCACCACCAACTTCATCCTGTCCGAGATGCGCGACAAGGGCCTGTCCTTCGACACCGTATTGAAGGAAGCGCAGCGCCTGGGTTATGCCGAGGCCGACCCGACCTTCGACGTCGAAGGCGTTGATGCCGCGCACAAGCTCACCATCATGTCGGCCATCGCCTTCGGCATCCCGATGCAGTTCGACCAGGCGCATATCGAAGGCATCAGCCAGCTCACCGCCGAAGACATCAAATATGCCGAACAACTTGGCTACCGCATCAAGCTGCTGGGCATTACCAAGCGGCGTTCGCAGGGCGTCGAACTGCGCGTGCATCCGACGCTGATCCCCGCCAAGCGCCTCATCGCCAACGTCGAAGGCGCGATGAATGCTGTGCTGGTGCAGGGCGATGCCGTCGGCTCCACGCTCTACTACGGCAAGGGTGCCGGCGCCGAGCCGACCGCCTCGGCGGTGATCGCCGACCTCGTCGATGTCACGCGCATGGCCACCGCCGACCCGGAAAACCGCGTGCCGCATCTCGCCTTCCAGCCCGATGCCGTGGCCAATACGCCGATCCTGCCGATGGCCGAGGTCGAGTGCGGCTACTACCTGCGCCTGCGCGTCGAGGACAAGCCCGGCGTACTCGCCGACATCACGCGCATCCTCGCCGACCAGCAGATCTCCATCGACGCCATGATCCAGCGCGAACCGGCCGAAGGCGAGCAGCAGACCGACATCATCATGCTCACCCACGTCGTGCGCGAAAAGCAGGTCGACGCCGCCATCGCCAGCATCGAGGCGCTGCCGGTCGTCAGCCGCAAGATTATTCGGTTGCGGCTGGAAAATCTGAGCTGATCTGCGGCGCGGATGCAGGTTTACCTCGGCATCTGCGCCGTACTCGCCTGCGTCGGCGCGCTCGCCGCCGCCTGGCTCGGCGTTCCGCCAGCGCCGACTTTCCACATATTCTTCGCCACCGGCGCGATGCCGTTGGTCTTCGGCGCGATTATCCATTTTGTGCCGGTGCTGACGCGCACGGGCGTGCCGAAGTCGGCGATCCTCTGGCTACCCATACCAGTTCAACTTGCGGGCATCGTCGCACCGCTCGGCCTTGCGGGCATCCTGCCTGGTTGGAGTTTGCACATGGCGGCAAGCTTGGTGTCGCTCGCCGCCGTGGCGCTGTTGATCTGGATTTCCCGCTGTTTGCGCGCCACGCTGGGGGCGCCGCATCCGGGGGCACGTTGGTATGGCGCGGCCTTGCTCTGCCTGTTTTTCGCCGTCAGCCTGGTGCCGGTGTGGCTGGCCAAACCCGAATTGCGCGCCGCCTTGCGTCTGTTTCACCTGCACCTGAATACCTTGGGCTTCATCGGTCTGGCGGCGCTGGGAACGCTACCCGTGCTGTTGCCCACTGCGTTGGGACGGCCCGATCCGCAGGTCGCCGCGCGCTTGCGCCACGACCTGTTGCCGGCGATCGTCGGTGCCTTGCTCGTCGCTGCCGGCGCCAGCGGCGGGGTCTGGCTCGCTGTGCCGGGGGCGCTGCCGCTATTGTGGGTTGTCGGGCGCAATTTGCGCGCCTGGCACAGCGCTTACGGCGTACAGGCCATACTCGGCGCTGGCGCGACGGCGCCGCTGGCCGGTGCGACGCTCGGTTTGGCCTTGCTGCTGTTGGCGGGACTGGCGCACGGGTTGGGTTGGCTGCCGGCGCGTCCGGCCATCGCCGGATTTGTCGCGCTGTTTTTGTTGCCGCTGGTGAGCGGCGCCTTGACCCAGTTGCTGCCGGTCTGGCGCTTTCCCGGCGTGGATACGCCGCGTCGCCGCCAGTTCCGCGAACGCTTGGCACAGGGCAGCCGTCTGCGCGCGTTGCTGTTCCTCATCGGTGGCGCTTTGCTGACCGGCGATGTTGCGCTCGGCTTTCTATGCGTGTCCGGCGCGCTGCTCTTCTTTGCCGTCGTTCTGGGGCGGGCTTTCTGGCTGGACAGGCTCCAAGCCAACGACGATAATTCCCGGCCGCATTAGTCACGCCATCCTTCATACCCTGCCATGAAATATATCTCGACGCGCGGCGGTGCTACGCCGCAAGCTTTTTCCGACATCCTGCTCGGCGGCCTGGCCCCCGATGGCGGCCTGTATCTGCCCGAAAGCTACCCGCAAGTATCCGCCGCCGAATTGGCGGAGTGGCGCGAACTGCCCTATCACGCGCTGGCGCTGCGTATCCTGGAAAAATACATCGACGACATTCCGGCCTGCGATCTCAAAACTCTGGTGGATCGTACCTACACCGCCCGTACCTATCGTTGGTGCCGGTCCGGCCGCGATGCTGACGACATTACGCCGCTGACGACGCTGGCGCCGGGTTTCCATCTGCTCGAACTCTCCAACGGCCCGACGCTCGCCTTCAAGGATATGGCGATGCAACTGCTCGGCAATTTGTTCGAGTACGTGCTGGCCAAGCGCGGCGAAACGATCAACATCCTCGGTGCCACCTCGGGCGACACCGGCTCGGCAGCCGAGTACGCGATGCGCGGCAAGCAGGGCGTGCGCGTCTTCATGCTCTCGCCCGACGGCAAGATGTCGGCCTTCCAGCGCGCGCAAATGTATTCGTTACAGGACGAGAACATTGCCAATATCGCCATTCGCGGCATGTTCGACGATTGCCAGGATATCGTCAAAGCCGTGTCGAACGACGCCGCTTTCAAGGCGAAATACAAGATCGGGGCGGTGAATTCGATCAACTGGGCGCGCGTGCTGGCGCAGATCGTCTACTACTTCAAGGGTTACTTCGCCGCGACAAAGTCGAATGCCGAGCAGGTGGCGTTCTGCGTGCCCTCGGGCAACTTCGGCAACATCTGCGCCGGCCACATCGCGCGCATGATGGGCCTGCCGATCGCCCGCTTGATCCTGGCGACCAACGAGAACGACGTGCTCGACGAGTTTTTCAAGAGCGGCGTCTACCGGCCGCGCGGCACGGCCGACACCTATGTAACGTCCAGCCCGTCGATGGACATTTCCAAGGCCTCCAACTTCGAGCGCTTCGTCTTCGATCTGGTCGGTCGCGATCCCGCCGTGGTACGCGAACTGTGGGCAAAGGTCGATGCGGGCGGCAGTTTCGACCTGAACGGCACGCCCTACATGGCACGCCTACCGGAATTCGGTTTCGTTTCCGGCAGCAGCACGCACGCCGACCGCCTGGCGACGATCCGCCAGGTCTGGGAGACGCATGGCACGATGATCGACACGCATACCGCCGACGCGGTCAAGGTGGCGCGCGAGCATGGCCTGGCCGGCGTGCCGATGGTGGTGCTGGAAACCGCGCAGCCGGTCAAGTTTGCCGAGACGATCCAGGAAGCGCTCGGGCGCGATCCTTCCCGCCCGAAAGAACTGGAAGGCATCGAGGCCTTGCCGCAGCGTGTGGCGGTGATGGATGCCGATGTGACCGCCGTCAAGGCATTGATTGCTGCGCGTTGCTGAGTGGCCTCTTGCCCAAGCATGTGCGCCGTTCTACTAAGTATTAATCGGTACAAGTCTGCGCATGGCCTTTAGTGGTGGGGGTTTTTGAGAAAAAAACCGCGCTAGGCCCTTGACGGCGGGCACGGTTGCGCAGTTAGAATGACTATTGGCTATGTAGCCTTTCATCTTGAGGAGCAGACCAATATGAACAAAGGGGATCTCATCGAAATCGCCGCCAAGGAAGCCGATATCAGCAAGGCCTCCGCTGGCAAGACGCTGGACGCCATCATTGACGCAATCGTCAAGTCTGTGGCCAAAGGCAATGCCGTAACGCTGGTGGGTTTCGGTTCCTTCAAGGCCGCTAAGCGTGCCGCCCGTACCGGAGTGAATCCCAAGACCGGGGAAAAGCTGAAGATCGCGGCGACCACCGTGCCGCGCTTCACTGCCGGGGCTGGTTTCAAGACCGCAGTTGCCGGAAAAAAGAAGACCGCCAAGAAGTAAGCGTCGCTCAGATTCAAGCCACAGAGGCACGGTTCGCCAGAGCGCGGGCCGTGCCTCTGTTACATTGGGCGAACCGGGCTGGGTTTGTTGTTGATGTAAGTCAAGCAGCTTGCGAGGTTCGAGCCTAGAATCGGGCGTCGATTATTCCGACAGCGCATGCGGTCCGGTCCAATGAAAAGTCATGAACATCCCCATGGATAAACCCATCGTTCTGGTCGTCGATGACATGCCAGAAAACCTCGCGGTACTGGGGGAGTTGCTGCAGCCCGATTATCGCGTGCGCGTCGCCAATTCCGGGCGGCGGGCGATTGAGGTTGCCGCCTCGGATCCCCGGCCGGACTTGATCCTGCTTGATGTGATGATGCCCGATCTCGATGGTCACGAGGTGCTGCGTCGCTTGCGCGCCGAAAGCGCCACGCATGATATCCCAGTCATTTTTGTCACTGCGCTCGATGCCGACGCGGACGAGGAAGAGGGCCTTGCGCTAGGCGCGGTCGATTACATCCATAAGCCGATCAAGCCGGCCATCGTTCAGGCGCGCGTACGCACCCAGCTCGAACTCAAGTCGGCGCGCGATCAATTGCATAGCCGGAACATCAATCTCGAACACGAGGTATCGCGGCGCATCCGCGAAAACCAGCTCATTCAGGATGTTTCGATGCGCGCACTGGCCAGCTTGGCCGAAACGCGCGACAACGAAACCGGCAACCATATCCGTCGTACCCAAAATTATGTGGCGGTGCTGGCGCATGCGTTAAAAGACCATCCCAGGTTTTCCGGCTTGAACGCCGACGGCATTGTCGACATCATCGTCAAGGCCGCGCCTTTGCACGACATCGGCAAGGTTGGTATCCCGGACCATATCCTGCTCAAGCCGGGGCCGCTCGATCCAGACGAATGGCGCATCATGCAGACCCATACCCGGCTCGGTGCCGACGCCATCGAGGCGGCGTTGGTCGATGAGGAAGAGCAGACGCCGCTGGCATTTCTGCATATCGCCATCGACATCGCCTATTCCCATCATGAAAAATGGGACGGCAGCGGCTATCCCGACGGTTTGCGGGGCGAAACTATTCCCTTGCCGGCGCGTCTGATGGCGCTGGCCGACGTTTTTGACGCCCTGATCTCGCGGCGCGTGTATAAGGCGCCCATGCCGATAGACCAGGCGGTGGCGATCATCCACGAAGGTCGTGGCAGACATTTCGACCCCGATATCGTCGACGCCTTCGATAATTCTTTCGACGAGTTCCTCGATATTGCGCGGCGCTATGCCGACGATTGAGATGTCGGCGCCGCACTGAGCAGCGCGGAGGTGAGCCATGAGGTTGCTGTCGCCTTGCCCCAGATGGACATGCAAATGCCCGGCATGAACCAGCGCATCGCCATGCCGGCGATGTTTGCGCCGCTCTGCACTGCACTGCTGCTCTGTCTGCTCGTCTGTGCCGGGTTTGGCACGACTTGGGCTACGGCCGCCGAGCGGCCCTTGACCATCGGCGTGTTCGCCTATCGCGACAAGGCGGAAACGTTGAAGCGCTGGCAACCGCTGGCCGATTATCTGAACCAGTCGGTTGCTGGTTCGCGCTTCAAGCTGATTGCGCTCGATACCCATGAAATCCAGGCCGCACTGCGGCAAAACGCGCTTGATTTCGTATTCACCAATGCGCGGCACTACATCGAACTCAAGCACGAGAGCGCCTTGTCCGGCGCCGTGGCGACCCTGGTCGAAACGTTCGATGGCCAAGCAATACCGGCGATGGGGGGCGTCATCATTGTGTCTGCTGCCCGCCCCGAGCTAGCCACGCTTGCCGATTTGCGCGGCAAGCGTGTGGCTACGTCAGGCACCCAATTGATGGGCACTTATGCCATCCAGGCCTACGAGCTGGCGGAGGCCCATGTGCCCTTGTCGAGCTTGCAGATTGAGGAGGTTGGCCTGCCGCAGGATCGCGTCGCCGAAGCAGTTCTGGCTGGCCGTGCGGATGCTGGCTTTATCCGTACCGGCTTGATCGAGCGCATGACGGCAGAAGGCAAACTGGCCCCAGCGCGCCTGCGTGTGCTGAATCGCCAGGATCGGCCGGGTTATCCCGTTGCCTATCGACGCGGCTCTATCCCGAATGGCCTTTCGTCAGCCTGCCGCATGTCGATCAAAGAGTGGCGCGGCGTGTTGCCGCCATGCTGCTGTCGATTGAGCCGGACGATCCGGTGGCGCGGGCGGGCGGATTCCACGGCTTTGCCATTCCCGCCGACTATGCGCCGGTCGAATCCGTCATGCGCGAATTGCGCATGGCGCCTTTCGACGCTGCGCCCGAGATCAGCTTGGTCGACCTCTGGGCGCGCTATCGTCCGGCCATGATCGCCTTGTCAGTCAGCATAACAGTTGGCCTGGCACTGTTGATCGGCCTGCTCTTGACCGTGCGTCGCCTCATGGCGGCGCGCCGCCAGGCGGAAGCCCTGACCCGCCAAGTGGATGCGGAACGCCTGGCCCTGCAACAACGGATGAAGGAGCTGGCCTGTCTTTACGGGGTCTTTCAGCTTACCGAGAGCCCGAACGTGGATCTGGAGGAGATGCTGCAAGCCGTGGCGAACCGTATCCCGGCCGGTATGCAATATCCCGAGCTGGCGCAGGCCAGCATCGAATTCGACGGTCGCCGCATCGCGAGCGCCGAGTATTGCGAGTTGCCGTGGCGCATCGATCTGGACTTTGACGGTACACCGGGCCATCCGGATCGCTTGACGGTCGGCTATCGCGACCGACCTCCCCATCTGGCAAACCCGCAGGACGAGGCTTTCTTCGTCGAAGAGCGCGAGATGCTCTTCGCCATCGGCGAACGGCTTGCCAGCACCATCGAAAGCCGTCGCGCTAACGCCGAACTGGAACGCCATCGTCATCATCTCGAAGATCTGGTCGGCGAACGTACGCGCCAGTTCGAGGCGGCCAAGGATGCCGCCGAAGCGGCCAGCCGCGCCAAGAGCGCCTTCCTTGCCAACATGAGTCACGAGATCCGCACGCCGATGAACGCCATCGTCGGACTGAATCATCTGCTCCAGCGCGACATCGTCGATCCTCGGCAGCGTGCGCGACTGGCCAAGTCGAGCGACGCCGCTCAGCATCTGCTGGCGATCATCAACGACATTCTCGATTTGTCGAAGATCGAAGCGGGCCGTTTGAGTCTCGAACAGACCGACTTCGAGTTGTCCAAGGTGCTCGACGACGTCGCCGGCCTGATGCGCGACAAGGCGGCAGATCAAGGCTTGCAGTGGGCGCTGCAGATCGATCCGCGCCTGCCGCGCGTCCTGCACGGCGACCCCTTGCGCCTGGGCCAAATATTGCTCAACTTCACCAGCAATGCGCTCAAGTTTACCGAGCAGGGCAGCATCAGCCTGACGGTCGACCTACTGGCGCGCACCGAGGAAACGGCAACGGTGCGCTTTGTCGTACGCGACAGCGGCGTCGGGATCGACGCCGAGACGCTGCCGCGCCTTTTCCATGCGTTCGAGCAGGCCGATACTTCGACGACGCGACGTTACGGCGGCACCGGTTTGGGGCTGGCGATCTGCCAGCGCCTTGCCCACTTGATGGCAGGCCGCATCGGCGTCGACAGCCAGCCGGGCGCAGGCAGCACCTTCTGGTTCGAAGCCGAGTTTCGCCTGGGGCGTGAGGTTTTGCGCGATGTCTATCGTTCCAGCCTGATCGGCCGGCGCGTCCTGGTGGTGGACGACGACCCGACGGCTGCCGAGTCCTTGGTCCGGATGCTGGGCGAACTCGGTCTCAAGGCCTATGCCGTCAAGAGTGGCAAGGAAGCCCTGATTCGGGTCGGCACCGCAGATCGCCATAGCGGCGCTTACGATCTGGTATTGCTCGATTGGCGCATGGATGGGCTGTCCGGGTGCGAGACCGCATTGCGCCTGCGCCGCCAGCCTTTGCTGCGACAGCCGATACTTTTTCTGGTGACGGCCTATGGCGATCAATTGCCGGCCGATGCGCCCGGTCTTAACGAGTTCGCCGCGATCCTGTCCAAGCCGGTCGGTGCCTCGCTGCTGCACGACACACTGGCCGAGGCGCTGACGCGGGGGGATGAAGCCGATGCCGGTACGCATCTCGCCGGCAGCAATAACGCCACCGATATTCAGGACACCGGGCTGGAAGCCTATGCCGGTGCGCGCATCCTGCTGGTCGAGGACAACCCGATTAATCAGGAGGTGGCGCGCGACCTGCTCGGCGCGGCAGGACTGGCTTGCGACCTGGCCGAAAACGGCCGCGAGGCGGTGGCGCGTGTGACGGCGCAAACCTACGACCTGGTGCTGATGGACGTGCAAATGCCGGTGATGGACGGCCTCGAAGCCACACGCTTGATTCGTAATCTGCCTACGTGCGCCGCTTTGCCGATCCTGGCGATGACGGCCAACGCCTTTGAGGATGATCGTCGTCGCTGCATTGAAGCCGGCATGAACGACCATGTTCCCAAACCGGTCACGCCCGGCAATTTGTATGCCGCCTTGCGCCGCTGGTTGCCGGCGCCGGGGCCAGACGCCGCTGCGCTGGTGCCCGTGATCTGCCCCGCGCCGCCTGCCGTTGCGGTGGTGGATCTACCCGCGATTCCCGGGCTGGATGTCGCAGCCGGAATGAGTAGCGTCGGCGGACGCGCCACCACCTATCGTCGCCTGCTGTCGATGTTCGTCGAACACCATACCCGGGACGTAGCGCAGATCCGGGGCGCGCTCGCCGGCGGGCAGGCCGACGAGGCACGGCGCCTCGCGCATTCGCTCAAGGGCGCGAGCGCGACCATCGGTGCCGACGGCTTGCGCGCGCTGGCGCTCGCCGTGGAAACCGCCATTCGTGCTGGTCAGGGCGGGGCCGAGCTGGAAGATGGCTTGCAGACGCTTGACAGCGCACTCGCACAGATGGTGGCGGCGCTTAGCGCCTTGCCTGGCAGCGCGAGTACGGCGACTGGCAGTGTCGATCCGGCGCAAGCCGAGACCTGCCTGTTACGGCTCGACGCATTGCTGGCAATCGACGACATCGAAGCGCACGCGTATTGGCAGGCGGAAGCCGAACTCTTCAAGCGTGCGCTCGGCACTGCCGCAGCGCCGATTCGCCAGGCGATCGAGCGTTACGACTTTGCCGCTGCCCTGAAACAGCTTAGGGCGGCACGGGCGCGGAAGGCATGACTTAAAATCCACTCTTTTCCCCAGCCCCGATCGCCATGACCATTCGCACCCGTTTTGCCCCCAGCCCGACCGGCTATCTCCATATCGGCGGCGCGCGTACCGCCTTGTTCTCCTGGGCCTATGCCCGCCGCCATGGCGGCCAGTTCATTCTGCGCATCGAGGACACCGATGTGGCGCGCTCCACGCCCGAGGCCGTGCAGGCGATTCTCGACGGCATGAACTGGCTCGGACTGGCGCACGACGAAGGCCCGTTCTACCAGATGCAGCGTATGGAGCGTTACAAGCAGGTGATCGACCAGATGCTCACGGCCGGTACGGCTTATCGCTGCTACACCTCGAAGGAAGAACTCGATGCCCTGCGCGCCGCGCAAGAGGCGAGAAAGGAAAAGCCGCGCTACGACGGGCGTTGGCGCGCCGAACCGGGCAAGGCGCTGCCGGAGCGGCCGGAAGGCGTGGCGCCCGTGGTGCGCTTCAGGAATCCCAGTGCCGGCGTCGTCGCCTGGGACGATCAGGTCAAGGGCCGTATTGAGATCGCCAATGCCGAACTCGACGACTTCGTCATCGCCCGTGCCGACGGCACGCCGACCTACAACTTCTGTGTCGTCGTCGACGACTGGGACATGGGCATCACCCACGTCATCCGTGGCGACGACCACGTGAACAACACGCCGCGCCAGATCAACCTGCTCCAGGCGCTCGGCGCGCCGGTGCCGCGCTACGGCCATCTTTCGATGATCCTCGGCGACGACGGCACCAAGCTCTCCAAGCGCCACGGCGCGGTCTCCGTGATGCAGTACGACGACGACGGCTACCTGCCCGAGGCGGTGTTGAACTACCTCGCGCGCCTGGGCTGGTCGCACGGCGACGAGGAAGTCTTCACGATGGCGCAGTTCGTCGAATGGTTCGATCTCGACCACATCACCTCGTCCGCCGCGCAGTTCAATACCGAGAAGCTCAACTGGCTCAACGCCCACTACATCAAGCTCACCGACGATGCCCGGCTCGGCGGCGAGATCGTGCGTCGCCTCGCGCGCGAAGGCGTGACGGCGACGCCGGCGCCGGACCCGGCGCAAATCGCCGCGCTCTACAAGGATCGTGTGCAGAACCTCAACGAACTCGCTGACTGCGCGCATCCGTTCTACGTCGCGCCGCACCCGTCCGCCGAGATGGCCGCACAGCATCTGACGGAAGCGGCCAAAGCCGCGCTCGCCGACTTGCGCCAGCGTCTCGCCAGTGCCGAGTTTGTCCCCGAGACGCTGGCGAAAACCTTGAAGGAAACCCTGTCCGCCACCGGCCTGAAAATGCCGCAGGTGGCGATTCCGCTGCGCGTCGCACTGCTCGGTCAGCCGCAGAGTCCGGCGATTGATCGCGTGTTGGCGGTGCTGGGGCGGGAAGAGACGCTGCGGCGGCTGGATCAGGTTCTGGGGTAGGTCCGCTTTTTCCCGAAGCGACCTGGCGCGACCGCCGCGACCAGATCGCGCTCTAGCGGCAGCGGCTCGCCGTCGATCTGGCTGGCGAGCAGTTCGGCGCAGATGGCGGCGAACACCAGGCCGCGCGCACCGAAGCCGTCGATGATCCACAGGTCTTCGTTGATGGCGAGCGGCCCGACGATGGGCAGGCGGTCGGGCGACATCGGGCGGAAACCGACGCGGCCGGCGAGCGTTGCCGGGTCGAGTCCCTGGCCGAAGCCCGGCAGCGCCATGTCGAGGCGTTGCAGGTTCTCGATGTGGTCGGCCAAGCGCGGCGTGGGATTGAGGTCGTCCGCCGCGAGCGTGGCTCCGGTACAGCGCATGCCATCGACGGCGGGCGTGACATAGCCGGTGCGCGTGGCGACGATGTCGAACGGTGGCGTGGCGGCTTCAGGCACGTGGCTGACGAGGCCGCGGCCGGCGCGGATCGGCAAGGCATGCTCCGGTGCGAGGGCGGGCGCGCCGATGCCGTTGGCGAGCACGACGGCGTCGGCGGCGAGGATGAGCGCACCGGTGGCGTCGAACAGGCGCCAGCCTTCATGCGTGTGTTCGAGGCGCGCCACCGAGCGGCCAAAGCGGCAGTCGATGTCGGCCAGCAGCGCACGGCACAAACTGGGCGGGTTGATCCAGCCGCCTTGGGCGAACCACCAGCCGCCTTGCTCGACCGGCCAGCCGGCGAGCGCGCTGGCCGCGTCGCGTTCGACGTAGCGGCAGAACTCAGGCGGCAGCGCATGTTCGGTGGCGTTGAGCTCCACGGTGCGCAGCTGCGGGTGCTCGGCCTCCAGCCGTGCGCGCGCCGCCTCCCACAGCGCCCGCCCGATGCCGCGGCGGCGATAATCGGGGTGGGTGGCGACGTTGGCGATCAGGTAAAGGCTTCGGCCATGCTGGTGAAACGGGATCAGGCTGACGTTGCCGACCACTTT
>Ga0209262_10000347_pt1 | contig 22597 bp, 22 predicted proteins | sample Lowcelwee11metaG_FD_187171 | JGI IMG/M metagenome (GOLD analysis project Ga0209262, IMG submission 187171) | Freshwater pond sediment microbial communities from the University of Edinburgh, under environmental carbon perturbations - Low... | ecosystem: Environmental > Aquatic > Freshwater >...
CGTCTGCGCGACCGCGACGGAAGAAATCAACAGGAATGACAAAAGAGCCAAGAAACGTTTCATCGGCATGTACCTCCTGAATTGCTTAAGACGAACGGGAAATGATATGGGGGCGAGTTGCGGAAAAACCAGTGCCGGTCGATGTCCGGCGGCCAACGTAGATGAAGGAGAGCAACAGGCCGGCAACCGCGCCGAGCATGGCGCCCTGATCTTCTCCAAGTTGCATGCCGAGCAAGGCACCCGCGATGGTTGCGGTCAACGGCAAAACATACCCCAAATTCGCGCTTTTTCGCACGCTGCCAGCCGCTATGGCGACCACGACACGATCCCCTACGCCGGCACCGATATCATTGACCACGCGATACCTCTTTGGTTCGCTGCAAAACATCTGGGTCAGGCTCTGGCCGCCACACCCGCCCTTTTCGTGACAACGTCCACACCCGCCCTGCTCGACTTCGACCAGCGCGCCATCGGTATCAAGTTCACGAACGATGGCGCGGACAGTGGTTTGTTCACCAGTCATGGCCTACCACCGGCGGTCGGGCGCGACATCCAGTAGCGGGCGCAATTTCTGAGCGACCGCCTCGCGTGCCCGAAAGATGCGCGAACGTACCGTGCCGATCGGACAATCCATCATGTCGGCAATCTCGTCGTAGGAAAGTCCCTCGATTTCGCGCAAAACGATCGCCGTGCGCAACTCGTCGGGCAAGGCGTCGATGGCACCATTCACTGTTTCGCCGATCTGCTTGGACAACAGCAGACTCTCGGGGGTATTGATGTCGCGCAACTGGTCAGCCGACTCGAAGGTCTCGGCTTCCTCGCTGTCGAATTCGGTCGATGTAGGTGCGCGACGCCCCTGTGCCACAAGATAGTTCTTGGCCGTGTTGATACCGATCCGGTAGAGCCAGGTATAGAACGCGCTGTCGCCACGGAATGAAGGCAACGCGCGGTAGGCCTTGATGAAGGCCTCCTGAGAGACATCTTCCACTTCGGCCGGATCGCGGATGAAGCGCGACAGCAGGCGACCCAGCTTGCGCTGGTATTTGCTCACCAACTGGTCGAAGGCGTGCTTGTCTCCACCTTGCGCCCGTTCGACCAGCGCCTGGTCGATTTCGCGCTCGCTCATATGTTTTGATTCTCCCTGCGGGGCATTCGTTGGTTTCGTTTATAGCGAAGTATAGCCTAGCCGATTTGCCGGCATGGATACGTAGTTTCCATTATTTGTGACCGTCTGTAACGCATGTGATCATCAGGTGCATGCTATATTCAACGCCAGAATCCTGATCGGGAACCAAGTTGCAGACTTTTGACGTCCTTATAATCGGTAGCGGGCTGGCCGGCCAGTCGGCAGCCTTGCGTCTGGCGAGCCACTGCCGGGTTGCCCTGGTCAGCAAACGCACGCTTGAGGATTCGGCGTCAGGCTGGGCCCAGGGCGGCATCGCGGCAGTCCTTGACAACCGCGACTCGATCGAGGCGCATATCAGGGACACACTGGTCGCCGGCGCCTGGCTCAATGACGAAAAGGCAACGCGCTTCGTCGTCGAAAACGGGCGCCGCGCAATCGAATGGCTGATTGATCAGGGCGTCCCCTTCACCAAGGACGAAGCCGGCTATCACCTGACGCGCGAGGGCGGGCACAGCGCCCGGCGGGTGATACACGTGGCGGATGCGACCGGCTCGGCAGTCCAGGCGACGCTGACGGACAAGGTGCGCAACAATCCGAATATCGTCGTTCTCGAAAATCACATTGCGATCGACCTGATTACCGGCGCCAAGCTGGGCAGCGGCGGCAACCGCTGCTTTGGCGCCTATCTCCTCGACAGCGTCAACGGTGAGGTCATCACCCTTGGCGCCGCGAATACGCTGATTGCGACCGGCGGTGCCGGCAAGGTTTATCTGTATACGACGAATCCCGATACTTCGACCGGCGACGGCATCGCCATGGCCTGGCGGGCTGGTTGCCGCGTTGCCAACATGGAATTCATCCAGTTTCACCCGACCTGCCTTTATCACCCGCAAGCCAAGTCCTTCCTGATTTCCGAAGCAGTCCGCGGCGAAGGCGGCCTGCTCCGTCTACCCGACGGCACCCGCTTTATGCCGGATCATGATGAGCGCGCCGAACTCGCACCGCGCGACATCGTCGCCCGCGCCATCGACTTCGAAATGAAAAAACGCGGCCTCGACTGCGTGTATCTGGACATCGCGCACAAAGGCGAGGAATTCATCCGGACCCACTTCCCGAATATTCATGCCCGCTGTCTGGAATTGGGCATCGATATCGCCAGCGAGCCAATTCCCGTTGTGCCTGCAGCCCACTATACCTGCGGCGGCATCGTCAGCGATTTGCGCGGACGCACCGACCTGCCCGGCCTCTATGTTGCCGGCGAAGCCTCCTGCACCGGTCTGCATGGCGCCAATCGCCTGGCCTCGAACTCGCTCCTCGAATGCCTGGTTTTTGCCGAGGCTGCGGTCAACGACATTCTGGGCAGCAAAACCGATGCCCTTCCCCGCTTGCCGCAATGGGATGAAAGCCGGGTTACCGATGCCGACGAGGAAGTGGTCATTTCACACAACTGGGACGAATTGCGCCGTTTCATGTGGGATTACGTCGGAATCGTCCGTACCAACAAGCGCCTCAAGCGGGCCCAGCACCGCATTCGCCTGCTGATGCGGGAGATTGAAGAGTTTTATGCCAACTTCCGGGTCAGCCATGACCTGATCGAACTGCGCAATCTGGTAGCGACAGCCGATCTCATCGTCCGCTGTGCGATGCAGCGCAAGGAAAGTCGTGGCCTGCACTTCTCGCGCGACTATCCGGAAATGCTGCCGCAAGCGAAAAACACGGTTCTCAGGGGTCGCCGGCTCCGCCGCTGACCTCTGCGCGCCAGCGCAACCAGACGCGCAAGCGCCGGAGTTCCTCAGGCGTTGCCGAATCCGGGGCGATCACCAGTCGATAGACAACGTGCTCATGAGCAAGACGCAGAACGGTCAGCCACGGATGCGCCGTCGCACCGGGCAGCAGGCGCGCAGGCGAAAACTCGGACTTTCCGATCGACTGACAACCGATGGCGCCGTCGTGGTCGATGCGCAAGGCGCGAATACGCGGCGTCAATGCGCGCGCTACAAAGATCGCCACAAATACGGTCGCGATACCAAGAATGAAGGAAATGGGCGGCGGCCAGGGCACGAGTGCAATCGCCACTAGCCCGATGCAGGTCGTCGCCATAAGCGCACCGTCCAGAAAGCGCGAACGGCGCAGCCCGATGATTATCGGAAACTGCACCGTTCCTTACCGGCTGTCGCTGGCAGTATGCGGTATCAGACGCGCTTGAACGCTACCGTGCCGTTGGTGCCGCCAAAACCGAACGAATTCGAAAGCGCGGCATCGATCTTCATCGGACGTGCCTTGTTTGCGCAATAGTCGAGGTCGCAGCGCTCGTCCTGATTGAAGATGTTGATGGTCGGCGGCGAAATCTGGTGGTGAATCGCCAGCGCGGTGAACACCGCTTCGATACCGCCGGCCGCACCGAGCAGGTGACCGGTCATCGACTTGGTGGAATTGACCACCACGTTCTTGACGACATCACCGAAAGCGCCCTTGACCGCCATCGTCTCCGCCACGTCACCCAGCGGCGTCGAGGTGCCATGGGCGTTGACGTACTGGATATCCGACGGCGAAAGGCCGGCATTCTTCAGCGCGGCGACCATGCAGCGCCGGGCGCCGTCGCCGCTCTCAGCCGGCTGTGTCATGTGGTAGGCATCGGCGCTCATGCCGTAACCGGCAACTTCGGCGTAGATCTTCGCACCACGTGCCTTGGCGTGTTCATACTCTTCCAGCACCATGCAACCGGCGCCTTCCCCGAGGACGAAACCGTCGCGATCCTTGTCCCACGGCCGGCTGGCGGTCGTCGGGTCATCGTTGCGGGTGGACAGCGCGCGGGCGGCGCAGAAGCCGCCCATGCCAAGCGGAGAAACGGTGGATTCAGCGCCGCCGGCCACCATGATGTCAGCGTCGCCATATTCGATGATGCGTGCTGCCTCGCCAACCGAATGGGTGCCGGTCGTACAGGCGGTTACCAAGGCGATGTTGGGACCCTTGAAGCCGTACATGATCGACAGGTTGCCGGAAATCATGTTGATGATCGAACCCGGCACGAAGAACGGCGATACCTTGCGCAGGCCGCCGGCCATATATTCTTCCTTGGTCGCCTCGATCAGCGGCAGGCCGCCGATGCCGGAACCGATCGCCACGCCGACGCGCTCGAGGTCGGCGACGTTTTCCTTGTCCAGACCGGCATCACGTACCGCCTGAATCCCCGCCGCCATGCCGTAATGGATAAAGGTATCCATGCGGCGCGCGTCCTTGGCCGAAATATAACTGGTGATATCGAAGTTCCTGACCTCACCGGCAATTTGTACCGGGAAAGCGGCGGTATCGAACTTGGTGACATGGGCAATGCCGGAGCGGCCAGCCAGAATGTTCTGCCAGCCTTCTTCGACGGTATTTCCGACCGGGCTAACAAGACCCAGACCGGTGATTACGACTCTGCGACGTGCCAAGGTGAACTCCGAATGCAAATGTGGCAAGGCCGGCCATGGGGCCGGCCTTGTCGGGATCTACGGAAATGGATTACTTCTTGTTGGCGAGGATGAAATCGACCGCCTGCTGGACCGTGGTGATCTTCTCGGCCTGCTCGTCGGGAATCTCGCACTCGAATTCCTCTTCGAGGGCCATTACCAGTTCGACGGTATCCAGCGAATCCGCGCCAAGATCGTCCACAAAGGAGGACTCGTTCTTGATGTCCGCTTCATTAACGCCCAGTTGTTCGGCGACAATCTTCTTGACGCGCTCTACGATGTTATCCATTAGAAAAACTCCTTCCCCTCAGGGGTTCGAAAAAAACGTGACTAGTTTACCAAAAGCCGGGGCTTCGGGAAATCAATCCATGAACATGCCGCCGTTTACATGCACGGTCGTACCCGTGACATAGGCGGCAGCCGGTGATACAAGAAAGCTGACGGCACCTGCAACATCCTCGGGCGTGCCGGCGCGACCGAGCGGAATCGACGCCAGCATGGCTGCCTTCTGCTCATCGGTCAAGGCGTGCGTCATGTCGGTGGCGATAAAGCCGGGCGCAACACAGTTGACCGTGATGTTGCGGCTACCCAGTTCGCGGGCCAGCGAACGGCTCATCCCGGCCACCCCGGCCTTCGCCGCGCAATAGTTGGCCTGCCCGGCATTGCCAGAATAGCCGACCACCGAGGTGATATTGACGATGCGCCCGAAACGGGCCTTCATCATGCCGCGCATGACGCCGCGCGACATGCGGAAGACCGCCTTCAGGTTGGTATCGATGACCGCGTCCCAGTCGTCGTCGCTCATGCGCAGCGACAGATTGTCACGGGTGATGCCAGCGTTATTGACCAGCACCGTGATCGCGCCAAATTCCTTGGCCAGTTCGCCAAGCACTGCGTCGGTCTGGCCCGCGTCGCAGACGTCCAGACAAATGCCCCGCCCCTTGATACCGGCCTCGGTGAGATAAGCGGAGATTTTTCCGGCACCATCCGCGCTGGTCGCCGAACCGATCACCGTGGCGCCCAGTGTGCCGAGTTCGAGCGCAATGGCGCGACCGATCCCGCGGGTGGCGCCGGTGACCAGGGCAATCTTGTCGTTCAGCATCGCTTACTCCAGTCCGAGATTGGCTTCGATGGCGGCGGCGTCGGCCAGCGCAATGCCGGTAACGCCTTCGGCACAGCGCTTCGTCAGGCCGGCCAGTACCTTGCCCGGACCGCACTCTGCCACGGTCGACACGCCCATGGAGGCCATTTTCTGGATGGTCTCGACCCAGCGAACCGGGTTGTAAGCCTGGCGAATCAATGCGTCCTTGATGCGCGCCGGATCGCTTTCGATCGCGACGTCGACGTTGTTGATGACTGGAATCTGCGGTGCATTCAGCGACAGTTCAGCCAGACGCACTGCCAGTTTGTCGGCGGCGGGTCTGATCAGCGAGGAATGAAACGGCGCCGAAACCGGCAAAGCCTTGGCCATCTTGGCACCACGCGCCTTGCACGCCTCCATTGCCCGCTCGACTGCCGCCTTGTGGCCGGCGATCACGGTCTGGCCCGTGGCGTTGAAATTGACTGGCTCGACGACTTCTCCCTGCGCCGCTTCGGCACACGCAGCAGCGATGCCGGCATTGTCGAGGCCGAGAATCGCCGCCATGGCGCCGGTACCGACCGGCACCGCCTGCTGCATGGCTGCCGCACGCAGGCGCACCAGCGGGACAGCGTCCTTGAAATCGATCACGCCGGCCGCGACCAGGGCGGAGTATTCGCCAAGGCTGTGTCCGGCAAGCAGCGCCGGCTGGCGTCCGCCCTGCCCCAGCCACAAGCGCCAGACAGCAATGGCGGCGGTCAGCATGACCGGTTGCGTATTGACTGTCTGGGTCAGGGTTTCTGCCGGGCCATCGGCGACCATGGACCACAAGTCGTCGCCGAGCGCGGCGGACGCTTCGTCAAAGGTTGCCCGGACCACCGCAGCATCGCCGTAGGCGGCCATCATGCCGACGCTCTGCGAGCCCTGGCCGGGAAATACGAAAGCAAAAGACATGGTTTTCAGACTCCTGAATCAGAATACCAGCAGGGCCGCGCCCCAGGTAAAGCCGCCGCCGACACCTTCCAGCAGAACCTTCTGACCACGCTGGATGCGGCCGTCGCGGACCGCCTCATCGAGGGCCAGTGGCACCGACGCAGCCGACGTATTGCCATGCCGATCGACCGTGACGATCACCTTGTTGCGGTCGACACCGAGTTTCCGGCCAGTTGCATCGATGATGCGGATATTCGCCTGATGCGGAATCAGCCAGTCGACCTCACTGCTCCGGATACCGGCTGTCGCGCACACCTCTTCGGCAACATCCGCCAGAACACGCACGGCAAATTTGAAGACCGCCTGGCCATCCATGCGCAGGAACGGATCACCCGTGACCTGCCCGCCGCAGACCTGCCCCGGCACGTTGAGGATCCCGCTCTGGCTGCCGTCGGCATGCAGCGCCGTCGCCAAAATGCCGGGGGTGTCGGACGCCTCGAGAACGACGGCGCCGGCGCCGTCACCGAACAGCACGCAGGTGCCGCGATCGTTCCAGTCGAGAATTCGCGAAAAGACTTCGGTACCGATGACCAAAGCCTTTTTATGGCTGCCGGAGCGGATGAACTTGTCGGCGATCCCGAGGGCATAGACAAAGCCGCTGCACACCGCCTGAACGTCGAAGGCGGTCGCTCCCTTGTTGCCCAGTTGCCCCTGAATCAGGCAGGCCGTACTCGGGAAGATGAAATCCGGCGTCGACGTGGCAACGATGATCAAGTCGATTTCACTGCCATCGACCCCAGCCATTTCCAGCGCCCGCCGGGCTGCTGTCAACCCGAGTTCGCTGGCCGTCGCGTCCGGTTCGGCAAGGTGACGACTGCTGATGCCGGTGCGGGTGACGATCCATTCGTCGTTGGTGTCGATGCCACGTCCAACCAGATCGTCATTGGTGACCGGATCGCCAGGCAAATAACTGCCGGTCCCGATTAGGCGCGTATACATTCAGGCTGCCTCCCCGGCAGTGGTGGTATCCGAAACCGTCGTCCGCGCCATGCGGCCGGCGATCCGCTCGACTACGCGATTTTCCGCCGCATCATAGGCTCGGCCGATGGCGAAGCCAAAGGAAAAGGCATCGGCCGAGCCGTGGCTCTTGACCGAAATCCCTTTCAGCCCGAGCAGAATGGCCCCGTTGTAGCGACGGTGGTCGAAGCGCTCCTTGAAGTTGTTCAACACCGAGATGGCGATCAAGGCCGCAATTTTGGTCAGCCAGTTGCGCTTGAATTCGCTGCGCAGCGAAGATCCGAGCATCTGGGCCAGGCCTTCGGAGGTCTTCAGTGCGACATTACCGACGAAACCGTCGCACACAACGACATCGGCGTCACCCTTGTAAATGCCGTCGCCCTCGACATTGCCGATGAAGTTGAGATCGGAGGCACGCAATAGATCGGCCGCTGCCTTGACCGTTTCGTTGCCCTTGATCTCTTCCTCGCCGATATTCAGGATGCCGACTGTCGGACGGTCCGTGTGCTCCATGGCGGACACCAGCATGGCACCCATGATGCCAAACTGCAACAGGTGTTCCGGCGCGCAATCGACATTGGCCCCGAGATCGAGCATGTGGGTGTGCCCTTTCGCGGTGGGCAAGGGCGCGCAGATTGCCGGGCGTTCGATACCAGGCAGCATCTTCAGGACAAACCGCGAAATTGCCATCAACGCACCGGTATTTCCGGCCGAAACACAGGCATCCGCCTCGCCGTTCTTGACGAGGTTGATCGCCACACGCATCGACGAGTCCTTCTTGTTGCGCAAGGCGAGCGCCGGCGATTCGTCCATTTCCACGATTTCAGTGGCGTGGACCACGCGCAGGCGCGAATTGCCGGAGCGATTGCTCAGCAGAGGCTGTAGCGCCTCTTCCCGTCCGACGAGGATCAGGCTGGCGGCCGGGTGATCGTCAAGGAAACGGAGCGCCGCCGGTACCGTCACCGACGGTCCGTGGTCCCCCCCCATGCAATCGATGGCAATGCGGGCTGTCATGACAAAATAAAAGGCAGGCGGCCCGGAACGAACCGCCTGCCCTTCATTTATCGATTACTCGCCCTTGGCCTTCAGGACTTTCTTGCCGCGATAGAAACCGGTCGGCGAAATGTGGTGACGCAGGTGCACTTCGCCGGTCGTCGGTTCGACAGCCAGCGGCGGGTTGGTCAGAAAATCATGAGCGCGATGCATGCCGCGCTTGGAAGGGGACTTCTTGTTTTGTTGAACGGCCATTTTGTTGCTCCAAAAAAATCAGTTCGGCTTGCCTTTGAGCACGTCCAGGACGGCAAACGGATTGATCCGTTCACCGGCGTCCGGCGCGCCAGGCAAACCACATCTTTCATGTCGGGGCGCGACCGGCAGGGCCAGGAGAACTTCGTCCTCCACCAATTCAGCCACATCCAGCTCGCCTGCCACCGGCAGGAAATCACGCGTGTCGTCTTCCAGCTCTTCCTGCGACAATTCAGCGTCCGCCGGGATCAATTCCAGCAGGCTGTCGATGTCGAGTTCGAAATGGATCGCTTCCAGACAGCGCTGGCAGGCCAGCGGGAGTAACCCGCGTGCTTCCAGGCGCAGCATGGATTGTCCGCCCTCGCCCTTGAGCCCTTCGATCCGGAACGTCACTTCTCCGGACGCATCCGCCAGCAGATCCTGCAGGCGTTCAAGGCTGGAAACTGCCAGCGTGCCTTCCAGCACGCGACCTTCCCGGGCAAACGCGAAACTATCCGAAATCCTTTTCAATCTTGAGCGGCTTCGACTTAAACGCGAGATAATATTCGTTTTACGCCTTCAAGTCAAAACTAAGTGCTGCTTCAAGAAGCTTTTCCAAGCACTTGTTGCAATTACAAATTTATGTCGCAAAAACTCGTACTCGCCTCGACTTCGCCCTACCGCCGCGAACTCCTCAACCGCCTCGGCCTGCCGTTCGAGGTCGCCAACCCGGAAACCGACGAATCCCCCCTCCCCGGCGAGTCTCCGACCGCGACCGCCCTGCGCTTGTCGGAGGCCAAGGCACGCGCGGTCGCAGGGGGCTTTCCTGACGCCCTGATCATCGGGAGCGACCAGGTTGCGGAAATGGCTGGCAGGGTCTTCGGCAAACCCGGGACGCATGCGCGCGCCGTCGATCAATTACGGCAGCTTTCCGGACAGACCGTCAATTTCTTTACCGGACTTTGCGTGCTCAACTCGCGAACCGGTGAAGCCGAGGTTTGCGGCGTGCCCACGCTGGTCGGTTTCCGCGAACTGACCGATCTGGAAATCGAGAGCTACCTGCGCCGCGAACCGGCCTACAACTGCGCCGGGTCGGCCAAGTCGGAGGGCTTGGGAATATCCTTGCTCAGCCGGATTCACGGTGACGATCCCAATGCACTGATCGGCCTCCCCTTGATCGCGCTCTGCGATCTTCTGAGAAAGCACGGAATGAACGTCCTGTGAACTCCGGCACGCTCTACCTGATTCCCGTCCCGCTCGGCCATATCTCCCCGGAAGCATCCCTGCCCGCCCCGGTCCTGGCGCAGATACGCCGTCTGACCCACTTCGTCGTCGAGAATGCAAAATCGGCCCGTGCCTTCCTCAAGGCCGCGGGTACCGAACAGCCGCTGCAGGCCTTGCAACTCGAGGAACTCAACGAACATACCCGAGCGGATGCGCTGGATCGGCTGCTCGCCCCGTTGCGCGCCGGTCACGATCTCGGGCTGCTCTCCGAAGCCGGCTGCCCGGCCGTCGCCGACCCTGGGGCGAATCTCGTGGCCTTGGCGCAAAACGAAGGGATTCGCGTGGCGCCGCTGATCGGCCCTTCCTCCCTGTTGCTGGCCCTGATGGCGTCCGGCCTAAATGGCCAGCGCTTCGCCTTTCAGGGCTACCTGCCGGCCAAGGACGCGGAACGGGCAAAAGCCCTGCGCGAGATCGAAATCGAATCACGCAAGCGCGGGCAAACCCAGATTTTTATCGAGACCCCGTATCGCAACCGGCCACTGTTCGACAGCATTCTCCAGACCTGTCAGCCGGGAACGCGGATTGCAGTAGCGACCGATTTAAGCCTGCCTGGCGAGTCGGTCAGGACGCTCACGGTTGGTCAGTGGAAAAAACAAACGCCGCCCGAAATCGAGCGGCGTCCAACGGTTTTTCTGCTGCTTGCCTGAGTGTTCTCAGCGCAGGCTGAACGAGGAAGCGCTCTCGGAAATTCCCTTCCACAGGCTGTTGACCGCACCAGCCCCGAGCCGCTTGGCAAAGCGCTCGGCGATATTATCCTTGACCGAATAGTCGAGCACCTTCTCGGCCTTGATCACGTCGCGCGCCACCGAATCGACACTGCCGAAATCATCGGCCAAGCCGAGCTTGATGCTCTTGTCGCCGGTCCACATCAGTCCCGAGAACATCTCTGGCGTTTCTTTTAAGCGCGCACCGCGGCCGGTCTTGACGACATCGATGAATTGCTGGTGGATATCGTCCAGCATGACCTGTGCGTGCGCCATCTGATTCGGATTGGGCGGCGAGAAGGGATCGAGGAATCCCTTGTTGTTACCGGCGGTCAGCAACCGGCGGTCGACACCCAGCCTGTCCATCGTCCCGGTAAACCCGAAGCCATCCATCAGGACGCCTATCGAACCGACGATGCTTGCCTTGTCGACGTAAATCTTGTCCGCTGCTACGGCAACGTAGTAGCTGCCCGACGCGCAAATATCCTCAACCACCGCATAGAGCGGTGTTTCCGGATGCTTGGCGCGCAGGCGCCTGATCTCGTCATTGATGAGGCCGGCCTGGACCGGGCTGCCGCCGGGACTGTTGATGCGCACGACTACCCCGGCAACGTTCTTCTCCTTGAAGGCGCTTTGCAGGGACTCGATCATTTTCTCGGCATTCGCCGTGCCCTTGGGCTCGATCACGCCGGTCAGCTCGATCAGCGCGGTATGGCGTTCCTGATGCGCCGCCTCGGTCCCCCAGTCGACCAGCGTGACGAGTACCGTTGTCAGATAGGCGAATCCGAGAATCTTGAACAAAATACCCCAGCGGCGTCGGGACTTCTGTTCATCCAGTGCCGAATAGACCAGTTTCTCGAGCGTTTTCCGCTCCCAGTCCGGGGAATTGTTGGGGGCTTGGGGATTATCCATGAGCGATTTCTTGTAGCAAATAAACCTGACCATCAACCTCGTCGACCGCAAGCGTTGTCAGGCCTTTGCCCTGACAGCGCCCGCCAAGGCACCGACCCGAATCCGGTGCATAAAGCGCGCCATGAACCGAGCAGACCAAGTATAGCTTGGAATTATCGAAGAACTCCCCCGGCAGCCAGTCGAGTTGCGCTGGAACATGGCCGCATTCGTTGAGATAGCCGAAAACCCTTCCGTGGAAGCGGACGACGAAGGCATCCGACTCGCGCTGACCATAGGTGACCGTGAAACGGTACCCCCTGCCCGCCTCTGCGAGATCCGCGCTGGCGCAGATCAGGCGTTTGTCTTCAGCCAAGTGCCAAGTTCCGCAACGGTATGGAGGCAAGCGAGTGGCTGGTGTTCGAGCAGATGATCGTGGGGATGTGCCCCATAGGTGACGGCGAGGCTAGCGACACCGGCGTTTTGGGCCATCAGCAGGTCGTGCGAGGTATCGCCGATCATCAGCGTTGTTTCGCCGCTGACGCCGAACTCCGCCATCAGTTCATCGAGCATCTGCGGGTGCGGCTTGGAATGACACTCGTCGGCACAGCGCGATGCCTGAAACAACGGGCGCAGCCCCGAATGATCAAGCGCCCGCTCCAGACCGAGCCGGCTCTTGCCGGTGGCGATCGCCAGAATATGGCCGGCTGCCTGCAAGCCGTCGAGCAATTCAGGAATTCCCTTGAACAGCGTCAGCTGGTGATCGCCTGAGAGATAGTGATGACGGTAGCGGTCGACCAGCGCCGGGTAGCGTTCCTCGGACAAATCCGGCGCGGCCTGTTTAAGCGCATCGACCAGACCGAGTCCGATGACGTGGCGCGCCTGTTCGTCGCTCGGCGGTGGATGGCCGATATCGCTGCAGGCCGCCTGGATGGCGAGAACGATCGCGCCGGCTGAATCGAGCAGCGTGCCGTCCCAGTCAAAAACCACAAGTTCATATTTCATGCGCTTCAGAGCCGTTTCCCGAGAATTTGTTCCAGATTGTCAGCGGTGAATTCCCGCGTATTTTTGGCGTCGACCGCAGCAATGTAGGCAGCGATGCCTTCCGGTAGCGGCGCAATGCATTCCAGCGGCACACCGGTCAGCGGATGGCGCAAGGCCATGCGCCAGGCATGCAGCGCCATGCGTTTGAGTCCTGTGCGCTTGAGTTCCCGGTTCAGCACGAAATCGCCGTATTTCTCGTCACCGAGAATCGGGAAGCCAAGATGCGCCAGATGCACACGGATCTGGTGGGTTCTCCCGGTTTTCAGTTGCGCTTCGAGCAGGCTCATCTCCGGCCAGCGCGCCAGCAGACGGAAAACCGTATGCGCCGCCTTGCCCTCCGCATCGACCGATACACGCCGCTCGCCGCCATCCGTCAGGTATTTGTGCAACGGCAGTTTGACGTGCTGCGTAGTGTTCATCCAGCGCCCCTTGACCAGCACCAGATAACGCTTGTCGGCGCCCGCGCCGTGCTCGCGGAACATGTCGTGCAAAGCGGTCAGCGCCAAACGCTTCTTGCCGATCAGCAGGATGCCGGAGGTTTCCCGGTCGAGGCGGTGCGCCAGTTCGAGGAACCTGGCTTCGGGCCGCTGCCGGCGGAGCGCCTCGATGACCCCGAAACTGACGCCGCTGCCACCGTGCACCGCGATGCCCTCCGGCTTGTCGATGACCAGCATGGCTTCATCTTCGTGGATGATCGGCAGATCGACGCGCTGCTTGGCGACTTCGTCGACCTCGTTCTGCGGCCGCTCGGCGATCCTGATCGGCGGAATACGCAACCTGTCTCCGGTGCACAGGCGATAGGTCGCATCGACCCGCCGGCTGTTCACCCGCACCTCGCCACTGCGCAGAATCCGGTAAATGTGGCTTTTTGGAACGCCCTTGCACCGGCGGATCAGAAAATTGTCGAGGCGCTGGCCCTGTTCCTCGTCGCCGATCACTGCATGGGTGACCGAATTGTTACCAGCGCTGTGCATTTTGCAATATACTGCCCACGTTTTACATCCCGGTTTGCAAGAGACTACGAACCGTCAGACCGTTTGCCTCGCACCAATGGTGCGACTGCCACGCGGCAGGCTCCGAAGTTTCACTTGCGCGACTTGCGCAAGCCAGACCACCGTAAAACGACTGGTTAAGTTCACTCACCAAAAGTAGTGATGTTAATGGATTAGCCCGCCGTAAGCACGCACGGATTACCCGTTGCAGGAATTTTCAGGTTGCGCATTTCAATAAAAAACACGCAACCGTTTTTTGATCAGCACATTCATCATCGCCTTTGCCCTCATCCTTAATGACGCAACCCGATAAAGAACCTGTCGCTGCCTGAACGGGCGTTCCTTGCTGTGTGCCCAAGCGCGCAGGAGCCCCAAAACAATGAAACGCATGCTTTTCAATGCGACACAGGCCGAAGAACTCCGTGTTGCCATCGTCGATGGTCAGAAACTGATTGATCTCGACATTGAATCGGCCACCAAGGAACAACGCAAGAGCAACATCTACAAGGCCGTCATCACCCGCATCGAACCCAGTCTCGAAGCCTGCTTCGTCGACTACGGCGCGGACCGCCACGGCTTTCTGCCGTTCAAGGAAATATCCCGTTCCTACTTCAAGCCGGGCGTCGAGGTTGGCCGCGCCAAGATCAACGAGGTGCTGAAGGAAGGCCAGGAACTCATCGTTCAGGTCGACAAGGACGAGCGTGGCAACAAGGGCGCCGCCCTGACCACCTATGTTTCCCTGGCCGGCCGCTACCTGGTGCTGATGCCGAACAATCCGCGCGGCGGCGGTGTTTCGCGGCGCGTCGATGGCGACGAGCGTACCGAACTTCGCGACACGCTGGACCAGCTCGATGTTCCCCAGGGAATGAGCCTGATCGCCCGCACGGCCGCAATCGGCCGCCAGGCCGAGGAATTGCAATGGGACTTGAATTACCTGCTGCAATTGTGGAGCGCCATCGAGGGCGCCGCCCAGCAGCAGAGCGGCGCGTTCCTGATCTATCTGGAAGGCAGCCTGGTCATCCGCGCCATTCGCGATTACTTTCAGCCGGAAATCGGTGAAATCCTGATCGATACCGACGAGGTTTTCGAGCAGGCCAAGGCCTTCATGGGCACCGTCATGCCGGGCAACGTCAACCGCGTCAAGCGCTATCACGACGACGTGCCGCTGTTTTCACGTTTCCAGATCGAACATCAGATCGAAACCGCCTTCGGCCGCCAGGTCAACCTGCCTTCCGGGGGCGCCATCGTCATTGACCATACCGAAGCGCTGGTGGCGGTCGACGTGAACTCCGGTCGCGCTACCAAGGGCTCGGATATCGAGGAAACCGCGTTCAAGACCAACATGGAAGCGGCCGAGGAACTGGCCCGCCAACTCCGTCTGCGCGACCTGGGCGGCCTGATTGTCATCGACTTCATCGATATGGAAAACCAGAAGAACCAGCGTGAGGTCGAAAACCGCCTGCGCGACGGCTTGCGTTTCGACCGTGCCCGGGTTCAGATGGGCAAGATCAGCCGCTTCGGCCTGATGGAACTTTCCCGTCAGCGGCTGCGCCCGGCCCTTGCCGAAACCAGCTACATCCCCTGCCCGCGCTGCACTGGGACCGGCCACATCCGCTCCACCGAATCCGCGGCGCTGCATATCCTGCGCATTCTCGAAGAAGAAGCGATGAAGGAAAACACCGGCGCCGTGCATGTCCAGGTCCCGGTCGATGTCGCCACCTTCCTGCTCAACGAAAAGCGCCCGGACATCCAGGCCATCGAGTTGCGCCACAAGGTCACCATCCTGCTGATCCCCAACATCCATCTCGAAACGCCGGCGCATACGATCACCCGCCTGCGTCACGACGACCTCAACAACGAGGATGTCCGCGAGCCGTCCTACCGGATGGTCGATTTGCCGGTCGAGGAAAGCGCAAAACAGGGCGGCGGAAAGGACGAAGCCGCCAAGCCGCGCCAGGAAGCCGTGATCAAGGGTATCTCCCCGGAACAGCCGGCACCGAACCTGCCGGAAAAGGTCGTCGACGTTGCAACGACACCGAGCCAAAAGGATTCCGGCATTTTCGCCAAGATCCTTTCGTGGTTCCGTAGCCAGGCGAAACCCGTCGAAGTGGCGCCGCCGCCAGCACCGGCCAGAAAGCCGCGTGAAGCCCGGGGCGATGGCCGCCGTGAGCGCAATGACGGACGCCGTAGCGGTCGCAACGGCCTGCGCCGCGAGGAAGAACGCAACGAGCGTGGCGATCGTCAGGAGCGTGGCAATCGCAGCGAACGCAATGCGGAAAAATCCCCGCGTGACGAGTCGACCGCAGCAAGCGGCGAACGCCAGGAGCGGCGGCCACGTGGCGAGCGCAAGGAACGTCGCGACCGCCAGAAGCCGGAAGCGGTGGTCAGCGAACTGACGCCTGAGTTGCCGGCAGCCGAAGCGATGGCATCCAGCGCCACAACCGCCTCTGCCGGCGAAGTTTCCGAATCGGGCGGCAGTGATGAACAGGGCGGCCGCCGTCGTGGTCGGCGTGGTGGTCGCGGTCGCGGCGAGCGCCGCAACGAAGCCGAGACGCCGGTTGAGGCAAGCGAAGCGGCGGCCGTGCCGGTGGAAGTTGCGCTGATGGTTGCCCCTGTTGAAGCGCCTGTCATCGCAATCGCTCCAGCGTCCGAAATGCCTGTCCAGGTTGCCGAAGCTGCGCCAGTGGCTGTGCAATCCATAACGCAAATTGAGGAACCGGTCGTCGCGCCGCTAGCCGTCGAACCGCTAGCAATTGAAACGCTTGCACCCCAAGCCCCCGTCCACGAGGCTGTTGCGGTCAACCTGCCAGAAGTCGAGGAATTGCCGGTGGCGCCGGTGGCGGCTCAAGTGGCAGCGCCGGTCGACCTGGACAAAACGCTATCCGAAAGCGGACTGGTCCTGGTTCAGACAACTGCTGCTGCGATCGTTGCTCAGCCGGAACTGCCGGTCAAGTTGGGGCGTCCGCGCAAGCAAAAAACGGTCGAGGCAGACGAGGAAATTTCACTGGTGATGGTCGAAACGCAGAAGTAAAGGCACGACCTCAAAAAAAGGGCATCCGCGGATGCCCTTTTTTATTTCGTCCCGGCTTCAAGTCCGATCGAATTTTGGCTTGAGTTCATCGATCAGTCCCTGCGCCGCGTCTTCGATCATATCGAGGACAAGGTCGAAACCATGACCAAGTCCGTAATAGGGGTCGGGAACCTCGTCGTCGTCGAAATTTTTCGAGAAATCCATGAACAATTTGATCCGCTCGTGGGCGCTCGGCGGTGCAAAGCGGCGCAGGTTGTCAAGATTGCTTTTGTCCATTGCCAGGATCAGGTCAAAGTAATCGATATCCTGCATGGCGACCTTGCGGGCGCGCAACTCGGAAAGATTATAGCCTCTCACCAATGCGGCCCTTTGCGTCCGCGGGTCCGGTGGCTCGCCCACATGATAGCCATGCGTACCCGCAGAGTCGACTTCAACTATATCCCCCAACTTATTGTTTTTAATGTATTCACGCAACACACCCTCTGCCGTTGGGGAGCGGCAGATATTGCCCATGCACACCATCAGGACGCGATAATTCATGCTCTCTCGTCTCCATCCCGGTCATGCGGCGCCGCGCCAAACACTTGTTCCCGCAGGCGGAACAAATCATCGCGCGCCGCTGCCGCTTTTTCGAATTCAAGGTTTCTGGCGTACTCGACCATCAATTTCTCGAGGCGCTTTATCTCCTTAGCTACCGTCTTTTCATCCATGGCCTCATAGGCCGCCTGCTGCTGTGCCACCTTCAGATCGCTTTGCGCCGACTCAAGATCGTAGACACCGTCAATGATGTCCTTGATCTTCTTGGACACACCGCGCGGCGTAATTCCATGCGCCGCATTGAAGACAATCTGTTTTTCACGCCGTCGTCCGGTTTCGGCAATGGCGCGCTGCATCGATTGCGTAATCGTATCAGCATAAAGGATGGCTGTGCCATGGATATGGCGCGCCGCGCGGCCCATCGTCTGAATCAGCGAACGCTCGGAACGCAGGAAGCCTTCCTTGTCAGCATCGAGAATGGCGACCAGTGACACCTCCGGAATATCCAGCCCCTCGCGCAACAGGTTAATGCCGACCAGTACATCGAACTCGCCGAGACGGAGGTCGCGAATGATCTCGACCCGCTCGACGGTATCGATGTCCGAGTGCAAATAGCGCACCTTGATTCCGTTGTCGGCTAGGAAATCGGTCAGATCCTCGGCCATACGCTTGGTCAACGTCGTGACCAACACACGTTCTCCAGCCTCGGTCCGCTTGCGGATCTCACCGAGCAGGTCATCGACCTGGGTCGATGCCGGGCGCACGATGACCTCGGGGTCGATCAGCCCGGTTGGCCGGACGACCTGCTCGACCACTTGGCCGGCGTGGCAGTTCTCGTAGTCGGCCGGCGTCGCGGAAACGAAGATCGTCTGCCGCGGGTGTGCCTCGAATTCCGCGAATTGCAGCGGCCGGTTATCCAGCGCCGATGGCAGACGGAAACCATAGTCGACCAGATTCTCCTTGCGCGACCGGTCACCCTTGAACATGCCGCCGACCTGGCCGATCGTCACGTGCGACTCGTCGATGAACATCAGGGCGTCTGGCGGCAGGTAATCGATCAGCGTCGGCGGCGGCTCTCCTGCCTGGCGCCCGGAGAGATGCCGGGAATAGTTCTCGATTCCCTTGCAAAAGCCGATCTGATCCAGTAATTCGAGGTCGAACCGCGTGCGCTGCTCGATGCGCTGCGCCTCAACCAGTCTGTTGTTGGCCACGAAAAACGCCACGCGCTCGCGCAGTTCCTCCTTGATCGCCTCGATGGCACGCAGTACGGTCGCACGTGGCGTCACGTAATGCGATGCCGGGAAAACAGTAAAACGCAGCGCCTTGTGCAGAAGATGTCCGGTCAGCGGATCGAAGAACTGCAAACCCTCGATTTCGTCATCGAACAAAGAAACCCGAACCGCATGCTCGGCATGTTCGGCCGGGAAAATGTCGATGATGTCCCCCCGCACGCGGAATGCTCCGCGCTGGAAATCGATGTCGTTGCGCTCGTATTGCATGTCGGTCAGGCGCTTGACGATGGCGCGCTGGTCGAGACGATCGCCGACTCGCATGGTCAGGATCATGTTGTGGTACTCGTCGCGATCGCCCAACCCGTAGATGCAGGACACCGTGGCGACAATCACCACGTCACGCCGCTCGATCAGGCTTTTGGTCGCCGAAAGCCGCATCTGTTCAATGTGATCATTGATCGAACTGTCCTTCTCGATGAACAGGTCGCGCGATGGCACATAGGCTTCCGGTTGGTAGTAATCGTAGTAGGAAACGAAATATTCGACGGCATTCTCGGGAAAGAACTCCTTGAATTCCGCGTAGAGCTGCGCCGCCAGCGTCTTGTTTGGTGCCAGCACCAGCGCCGGGCGACCGGTCCGGGCAATGACGTTGGCCATCGTGTAGGTCTTGCCCGAGCCGGTCACACCGAGCAGGGTCTGGAACGAAAGACCATCGTCAAGCCCTTCCACCAGGCGGCGAATCGCCTCCGGCTGGTCGCCGGCAGGCAGAAAGGGTTGGTGCAGGCGAAATGGACTGTTCTCGAAGGAGAGAACCGCTGCGTTGGTCTTGGTTTCGGTCATGCTAGAATTGTCCGGTTTTTCTCGCGCCGCAACATTGCCGCGCAGACAATGTTCTCATTATTCCATGGAGTTCCTTATGTCCTCTTCGATCTTCGCTGCGGTGGAAATGGCCCCGCGTGACCCCATCCTCGGCCTGAACGAGTCATTCAACGCGGATACCCGTGGGACCAAGGTCAACCTTGGCGTCGGCGTCTATTTCGACGACAACGGCAAGATCCCTCTGCTCGGAGCCGTCAAAATCGCCGAGGATGCCCGGGTCAAGGCGGCTCTCCCGCGCGGTTATCAGCCGATCGAGGGGGCGCCCGCCTACAACCAGGCAGTGCAAAACCTGCTCTTCGGTTCCGGCTCTCCGCTAGTCACCAACGGCCAGGTCATCACGGCACAGACACTGGGCGGTACCGGTGCGCTGAAGGTTGGCGCCGACTACCTTAAGCGCCTGAATCCGGACGCCAAGGTTTATATCAGCGACCCCTCCTGGGAAAACCACCGCGCCCTGTTCGAATCGGCCGGTTTCGTGGTCGAAAATTACCCGTACTACGATGCCGCGACCCGTGGCGTCAATTTCGACGGGATGAAAGCCTGCCTGAAAGGTCTGGATGCCGGCTCGGTTATAGTTCTGCACGCCTGCTGCCACAACCCGACCGGTGCCGACCTGTCCGACGCCCAGTGGGGCGAAGTCGTCGAAATCTGCAAGGAACGTGGCCTGGTGCCTTTCCTCGACATGGCTTATCAGGGGTTTGCAGATGGTATCGATGCCGACACGGTCGCCGTTCGTACCTTCTCGGCTTCCGGCCTGCAATTCTTCGCTTCCAGTTCCTTCTCCAAGAACTTCTCGCTCTATGGCGAACGGGTTGGCGCGCTGTCCGTCGTTACTGGCGGCAAGGAAGAATCGGCTCGCGTGATGTCCCAAATCAAGCGTGTCATCCGCACCAATTACTCCAACCCTCCCACTCACGGTGGCGCCCTGGTGGCCGGTGTCCTGGCTTCTGCCGAGCTGCGTCAGATGTGGGAAACCGAACTTGCCGGCATGCGTGACCGCATCCGTGCCATGCGCACCGGTCTGGTCGACGCAATCAAGGCTCAAGGTGTCACGCAGGACTTTTCCTTCGTGGCTCAGCAGCGCGGAATGTTTTCCTACACCGGCCTGACCGCCGCCCAGGTCGAGCGCATGAAGGACGAATTCGGTATCTACGCCGTGTCAACCGGCCGTATCTGCCTGGCCGCACTGAACACCAAGAACCTCGATTACGTTGCCAAGGCAATCGCCGCCGTGACCAAGGTCTGAAATTAATCCCGGCCAATAATGAAGGCGAGGCGCAGGCCTCGCCTTTTTAATTTCCTCCCTCGGATCTAACGAACACTGACCGCTTGCAGGTTGGGCAGCGTTCCACTGATCTTTATCGGAGTCGTTCGTACTGCAGCCGATCCCTGCATGGTCACCGCGAGATTGCTGTCCACCTGGCGGTCGCGCGTGACAACGAACTGCCCGGTTGCGGCAAACAGTTCCGCGTTCATCGACAGATCACGCCCGACGACCTGTCGCGGATCTATCGATATTTTTACGGCCAGCCGATCGAACCGGGTCGTCCCGGCACGCACCGGAGCACCCGGTCCGCGCCTGGCCGCCTCACCGATATCGATCCCGTTGAAGGCGCCACGCAACACGAACGCATCCAGCGAGGCATCGGCATTGAGCCAAAGTGACTGCCAGGTTTTCCCGGCTCCACGCAGACGCAGAATACCCATCAGTTCGCCTTCGAGCGCCACGGCAGGTGCGAAATGCACCATTACCTTGCGACTGTCGAGGCGCTCGAGCGTCGCATCCCCTGCCATGACCAGGCCATTGCTCCAGTCAAGCAACCAAGAGCCCCGCAGCACGCCGCCAAGCGCGTGCATATCGAAACTTTGAACAACCAGTTTATCCTTGTTCAGCAGACCCTTCGCCTGCACCGACTCAAGCGTCAGCGCCGATTCATCAGTTGGACGCCAGCCCACCCCTTCGATCGCAAGAAGCGCGCCTTCTTGGGTAGCCTGCGCTTCGATGCGCAATGTGCGGTCAACGGTCCGTAGCGAGGCATTTTCAATCCGTCCGTCATTGCCAAAGCTCGCCTCACCAACCAGTTCGCCAAACACCAGTTGCCCGGCCGCAATCGACAGTCCATCGAAGGCAACAGTCTTCACTATGGTTTTTGGCTTGTTCCGTAGCTGAGCACCATCACCCGGTGTCGCCAGCGCCATGAGATGGTCAGTAGCAATCCTGCCACCTGAAACCTCAACCCGCGTCAGGCTGTGCACCCCTGATCCGAGCATGGAATACGGTTCAAAAACACGTATCTTCTCAATCCTGGATTCGCTGCCGTCCCCGATGCGAACATTGGACAGCAGGAGGAATGGCTGCGGCAGAATGTTCAAACGGACATCGCCAACACTGACCGGTAATTGCCAGACTCTCGCCAACTCCGCCTCGATATCCGGCTTGAATCGGGTATAGGGAAAAAACAGCACTACCGATACAGCAACCAGTACCGACGTAACCAAGCCAATCAGCACCCATATCAGGCGCGAGCGCCCGGGTTTCGCCGCACTTTCCTCAGACGCCTGTGCTTTTTCGGCAACTTGCCTTCCATTGGCGGAAAGAACAGGTTTGCCGAACGAGGAGAAATTACTGGAAGCACCGTCTGAATCGATCTGGGTCAGCGACTTTGAACCCAGGGTTGAAGCCCCGGATACGACGGCAGCCTTCAGCCGATCCACGCGCAACTTGCTTTCCTGCCAGACCGATACAGCCTCGAGGATCGGCGCGATAAAGCCACCCTCCTCGAGTTCCCGCAACGAACGCTCGACCATTTTCGGATCGCCGAGCTTGGTACCGAGTTCTGCGATGGTCAGTTTTCCGTCAACCTGCACCAGCAGCATGCGCAGATTGCGTTGAACCACTCGAGTGCTTTGACGAACAGCCTCGTCCCCAATCGGGGTTTTTGCGTAAACTAAATTTTGATCCATGGGGGGCGATTGATTTTTTGTCAGTATAGCCTGCATTCGCTTGACCGACCCGCCTTTAGCGACTAATATGCGCGCCTCTGTTCCTCGATAGCTCAGTCGGTAGAGCGCCGGACTGTTAATCCGTAGGTCCCTGGTTCGAGCCCAGGTCGGGGAGCCAAAAGAATTTGTTTTGGTTCTTGCACTTAGCCAATCCCCCGGGGTTGGCTTTTTGC
>Ga0209262_10000349_pt1 | contig 22493 bp, 43 predicted proteins | sample Lowcelwee11metaG_FD_187171 | JGI IMG/M metagenome (GOLD analysis project Ga0209262, IMG submission 187171) | Freshwater pond sediment microbial communities from the University of Edinburgh, under environmental carbon perturbations - Low... | ecosystem: Environmental > Aquatic > Freshwater >...
ATTGCTCGTATTACTTTATTTGTTTTATGTTTCCAAAAGTACGCCAGCCGCAAAAAATTGTAAAAAATTGAGTAGCGAGGAATGGAATAAACGAAAGGAAAATTTAAAATACACTCTTGGTGATTCAGAATCAGCACAGCAAGCAATGTTGGAGGCTGGCTATTGTGAACCAACAGCATAAATTTTTTATGAAAATCAACGGAACAACCATTTTATTATACTTCATGTTTTTTGTAATCCTTTTTATTCTAATACGGGGATTTAGCCCTTCAGAAATTATCAATTAATTATGGATAGCAAAGGATGGACATGGATAGCAGTAGGTTTGGGTGTGGCAATTTTAGCCGTGCTACTGCTTGGCGTGGTGCTTGGCTGGTTCAAAAAAGGACAGTTGAAGTTGGTAGATGGTGATGGCGAGGTGGACAAAACAGCGAGCGGCGCAATTGATGAAACTAGATACTTGTCCATTGCTAAGAACGTAAAGGACAATTTAACTGGAATTAACTACCAAAACTCGTATTTTATAAGCGTAGCAAATCAGTTATTGTCATTGAATCCTAACGAATTAAGGCTAGTAAATAACCTGTATTTGAGAAATTATACCACTACTGAAAATCCCAGCTTACGGGCTATCATTATGGGGGAATTTTTGGGAGGATGGGGAAACCCTTGCACGGAAAACGAAAAAACAGTGCTGAATAGTCCATGTTGGCTACAGGCTAAAATAGTAGAGAAACTTAATTATATCAACGCTTAATATTTTCAAAATCATGGACTTAAAAGCTTATTTTATTCTCCTTATCCTAATCGTTTTAGGTGTATATCTTGGCAGCATGTGGACGCACAAGATGATTAAAGCAGAGGCAGAACGGGAAGAATACCGTCGTTGGGTAGAAGCCCAGCAAAATCCGCCCACTACCGCTACTGTGTAAAAAACGAAAAAAATAAAACAATCTATCATGTTAGACCAATACACCAATACATTGTCAATGCCTTCTATACCTGTTAGTGTAACAGTAGGAATAGATGCAAAAAGTGCCGCTTTGACTGCCTTTTTTATCTTTTTGGCTTTATTGCTGGCATTGATCATCTTCGGTTTTGTTTTCAAAAAATAATTCTCAAAAAAATTAAAAAAATAATATCATGCCTGCATATCAAAAATCAAACACAAGTTCAACTGTAGATACTTTTACGGCTGGGAATATCTCCATTAATGGCGATTTAATCCCATCAAAAGTGATAACATTTGTTATTGGAAAGTCTGCCGCTTACGGCGTTAAAACTAACAAATTTACAGTTGACATGGTTACAGACCTTACTGGCGATGTTGCTACTGCCTCGCACTGTAAAATTCGTGTTGAAAAAAATGGCAATCTCGTAGATGAAAAAACCTACGTGGCTGAAGAAGTAAACCCATCGTATAATTTTACCGCAGATTCTGACGATGAAATCGTGGTTACTTTTTCAACAAATGCAACTGGTGATGAGGTAATCAATTTAATCGCAACTAGATTTGTTATCAAAGCTGGTGTAGCTGCCGCTTGCACTTGTTAAGCTAAAAAAAACTTTCTTTAAAATATTAAAAAGGCATAGTGGCTCAACGCCTTATGCCTTTTTTTGTATAAATCATCAAGAAAATGGACAAATTACCAGCAATTATGTTGTTCGCTGCGATTGTCTTTGCGGGCATCGCATTGACATACTACATGCAAAATCAAGAATTGAAAGCCCTATTGCCAAAGCCTAAAGCATCTGGCGGCTGCGGTTGTGGCTGCGCAACTTGTTCTGGGCACGACAATCCTATAACTACCACTCCCGTAAATAATGGCGGTTATACCACTGTATAAAAAAAGAAAGCTATGATTTTTGAAATGCTCACAGCCACGGGGTCATTTGACAAGCTGCGTCAAGGTTACTACGACGAAGGTAGTGCTTGTGGCTTCGTCACGGAATGTGACGACATAAAACGATGTATCGGTCGGGTGTGCGCTCCAAATCGGGATGCTTATGGTGGGCCATTCTACAATAGCTGTGTTCTAGCTTGCAATGAAAATAGCAATATGCAAAAGGTTGAGGATTTTGTTTGTAAAAATCCTCAGACTGCCTATCAACTTTATGGGATACAATGTGAGGGTTATAAACCAGGCGGCGCAATTTCTATTTTTGGTAGAGATATTACCTATATACAACTAGCTAGTGCTGTGCTGCTTTTCATTGTCATTTATATTATCGCAAAAAGGCTATAAAAAATGGGAGAGCAAAGCAGCGGCGGTGGTGGTGGATTTGACATATTTGGCGCAATATTCGGCACCATTGACAAATCCAAAGAAGGTATGCAGGCTCAGCAACAGGCTGAAACCTCAAAATTCTTCATTCCTGGGCGTTACACACCGGAACAACAAAAAGACATTATTTTCCTTATCGCAATGGTACTGCTACTCATAGCGGTATTATTCTTTTTTAGACGCAAATAGTATGAAAAGTAGTACTCCTATTATCGTTTTGGTGGTTGCCTTGGGGCTTATCCTTGTGGGTGTGCTGATATATGTATTTGTGGTATCACCAGTCAAAACGGCTTCGCCAAAATCAAACCCCACTACTCCCAATAATCCTACTACTACTGCGCCACTTGTTACGGATGCAGATTTGACAGCGTTGGCGAATAAATTCTATAACGGATTCCAAGCCTACGACGCAGACAGTTTGGCGAGTAGATGTAGCGCAATAGAGCAAGCAAATAACCTGTCTCCTACTGATTTGCAAAGATTTTTAACTATTTACGAAAGTTTATACAGCAATACTGTAAAACAGGAAATGGACGATGCTTATCAATGGTGTGGACTACTGGACACAATGTATTACGGTGCCGCTCAACAACTCTATGACAAACTATGAAAAATAATACTGCAGTAATCGTTTTAGTGGTTTTGTTGTCCCTGGTCCTTATCGGCTTGCTGATATATGGCTTTGTTTTTTTGCCAAAACAAAAAAATCAAACCACAACGCCCACCAATCCCAATCCAACCCCTACTGGCAGCGGTGGAACAACTACCACTAATCCAACCCCTACTGGCGGTGGAACAAGCACCCCAACGCCCACAGTATCCCAACAAATCAAGGATTTAGCGCAAGAATTTAGAACGCAATTTCAATGCAGTTCCTGCGCTTCAAATAGATGTACAGTAATTGGCAAAGCCAATGACCTCACTATCCAAAATTTGAGAATCTTTTCAGATTATTACAATACAAAATTTGGTTTGACACCAAAAGAAGAAATGGATGATGCTTGGGTTTGGTGCGCTATCAATAGCGTAGATACTACACTTTATCAAAAATTAGAAGGACTAGAACTAGCATGACAGGCACTATCATCATAGATAATTTAGGCAATGTCCTACAGGACGGCATCCCAATCGGCTACTACGATGAGGGAAAATGTTATTTATTGGCAGATGATCAAGAAATGATTTGCCCAGCTTTGCCACAGAACTTTGCCCCTGCAAAAATCGAAGCAAAACCTACTTATTGGTGGGCTGCGCTGGTTGCGTTTGCGGTGCTAGTGATTTTTATTGCTTGGTTTATTAATCGGAAATAGCATGAGAAAATGGATTTTATGGATTGTCGTTGTGATTTTGGTCATTGCTATTGCTCTTTATATTTTTCTATATATTTTGCAGTATAACAAACTGAAGGAGAAAAAAGGCACGTTCCCGAGTGGGGGGATTCAACCAGGTGCACCAGAAGGAAGTATTGATGAAAGTTTCTTGGGAACTACAGCGGCTCGGGGCATCCGCAACAATAACCCGGGTAATATCAAAATTTCAAACAATGCTTGGCAGGGCAAAATATCTGAAGCAAATAATACAGACCACACATTTGAGCAGTTTGTATCTATAAGCTATGGTATAAGAGCCATGATTATCAATTTGCGCACCTATATGAACCGTGGCACCAATACGGTACGCAGCATCATTGATACTTATGATCGTCCATTCAATTATAGCTATATCAATTTTGTAACGGCTCACACAGGATTTACAGAAAATCAAGTATTGCAACCTGATAAACAAACACTTAAAAAACTAGTACAAGCAATGACCGCTTTTGAATGTGGAAAAGAAATTGTTACGGATGCTAGATTTGAAACCGCTTATTCAATAGTATAAAATTATGACAGCCAACAAATTAGAATTTATAGACGGTAATTTATTATTTTCTTATGATGACGGAACAACAGAAACCGCTATCAAAGGATTTGTGCAAGTTACTGGCGTAGAAATGTTGGAAGGGAATTTAATAAGAGTCATTAGACAAAACGGCTCAGATTTTTATACTTTCGATTGGAGAAAAATAACAAAGCTGATTGGAAAAAGCGGCGTATTAGCTGCGCTAACTTCCAAAGAAGCATTTTACAAAATACTTTTTGAAGAATTTTTGGTTGCTACCAGTGGAGAAAACCCCGAAGGCGCAGCCACAGAAGAAAAGCAAGAAGAAATTATCGATCTATTAAATTATTTTGCCACAAAAACGGATAATCAGCCTGTTGTATCAAAAAATAGTTTCTTTTCGGATATAGCAAGGGGTAAAATATCAGGTGTAGAAAATTTCAAAAAAGCAGGTAGTAACACGTCCGTATCAACAACACAAAGACTTCTTTGTGCTTCTGGACAGCCCATTGTACCACTCACAACCGCAGCAAAAATAACTTTCTTAAGTTCAAATGCTAACGACAACGCAACGGGCACAGGGGCAAGAATTATCAGAATTTTTGGTGTCGGCGTTGGCGGCGAATCTCAAACAGAAGATTTGACTTTAAATGGTACGAATCCAGTAGTTACAACCAATAATTGGCTTGGAATATTAAACAGAGTCCAAGTCATATCAGCAGGAACGAACCTCACCAATTTAGGAACAATCTCAGGAACAAACGGCGGCAATACTTACTGTACAATCCCGATTGGAGTTTCACTTTGCAAGCAACTAGCTTACTATGTTCCAAAAGGAAAAACAGCACTGGTGTACAGTTATGTTTTTGATGGCAGCAAAAACAGTGGGTCATCATCAAAAATATTCGACATATTCTTCTATACGCTAAAAAGTGGCGTTAAATATGAGTTATTCAACCTTAGAATAGATTATACTTCTGGTACAGAGGTATTTATAAATAGAGAATATGAAACGCCTTTACCATTTACAGAAAATACAATTTGGTGGGTAGAAGCAAAAATAGACAGTGGAACGGCTTGGCTAGATGGAGAGATGGAACAAGTGATTTTTGACAATTAAAAAAAAAGCATGGAAATAATATATCTAGCAATAGATGTTGTTTACCTTCTTTTTCTTATATCTGCTTTAGCGTGTGGGGCTTATGTGTTTTTTGAGTTTCTGAAAAAAGAGCAAGAATTTGAGATAAACGATTCTCTTTATTTCAGTTCAAAACAGGACTTAATCGAGATAATGAAAGGCATAGACGATTTGAAAAAAGAAGTAAGGGACATCAAAAACCATATTCAAAATGAAAAATAGAAAATTTACAACCGCCTTATTGGCATATTGTCTAGGTGTCATCATATCAGTGTCCCAGCTCACAACTGGATATTTGAGCCACAAAAATTCAAAACCAAACCAAAATTTTACAAATGATTACAATATCAGCAACTTATCTGTACGCTCTGTACATTATCCTAGCGGTGATGGCAGTGCCGTATATCGTACTTTTAGCGACAATCGTCAAAATACGCAAGTCGAAAAAGCAAATACAACTCAATAAAACTGAGATTCCAGATTTGCCAGAAAACAATGATTTTATTGATTTTATGAACCAATACCAACCGAACTATGAAAAAAGTAACAGTAGCAAAAAAAACTAGCGGGAAGGGATACGATGTGAACATCGGCGGTCGCAAAAAAAGCGGTCATTCCACCAAAGCAGCGGCAACCAAAGCCGCAAAAGTATTGCGCAAAAAGCGTGAAAAGAAGTAAATTTGGTTATCAGAAGGTTTTAATTGAAAAAGCCCCAATCCGCAAGGAAAGGGGCTTTTTTATTATACAGGTGTTACTAGACTTTCAAGATAAGGATAGCCAATGGAACGAGGCTTCAAATAGGATGGATACTCTTTTTCACCACTATATGGATCCACTATCAAAAATGGACGGTCAAGTGATACGATATACAAAATATCCCCAGCAACATTTTTTTCTATCTTGGATATGATACCCGGTCCATCAGGCGTATTTACTTTTGTATCTAAAAATAGGTGTTTTCTCATTTTTTTATGCTTTAGAATTTGTACTCAACATCTATTTGTAAACTAATTCCCCCATTTGAAAAACTTATGGGATTAGGTAATCCCTGTCCTTGTGTATGTATTAAGTTCACATACCCTATATAATCATCACTAGAAGCAGCATCAAAATCATACAGATAAACTGTGTAATAACTTGGTGGATAAAGGATTTCATTAAAAGGGAAATAATGGCTGCTATATGGGTTAATATTATCTTTTACGGCACCCGTATAAAGAATATTGCCGCCTGAACTAACAACCTTTATGTACAAATCTGGCAAATCAAAAACATCCCAATAATTACCAGAATAATCCGTATCTGGAAAGTGAGTAACAGTCAATCCATTTATGATTAATCTGTTAGGCAACAATTCTTCTGAACAACCTGGCCCAGTAAAGCCAGTAGGGCATAAACCATCTTTGCCGCACCCTGCAAAAGCAACAGCCAACAATAAAATAAATAGGAAATTTTTCATAAAATAAGATTTTTGAAATGAATTAATGTTTTAAAGATAAAAAAAATTATTAAATCTGAGGGAATTTACAAGAACTATTATCATCATCCCGCCATCCCACAGCACGCAAATAAGCATCCGATTGGTCAATAGAAGCATGCCCCGCTTGTTCTTTGATGAATTTGAGCGAAGCCCCATTTTTCACCGCTTGCAGCATTCCAGTAGGTTTCCAACAGTAGAGTTTATACCTACTTTTCTCCAATCCTACTAAATTTACTATTTTGGCATGGGAATAAGCATAATTATTTTCACTGGCCATGGTATATAGTCCCCTTGAAGAAGGGCAAAGAAATTCTCCAAAATGCCTTTGTTTGACGGCTTTTTTCAAATCTTCTTTGAAAGCTGGGGGAATGACAGGAAAACGAGTTTTTTTGTTTTTGCTGATATCAGAATGAACCACTATTTTATCTTCATCAATCATCACATCACTGACTTTGAGATGTCGGATTTCGCCTGGTCTAATAAAACAATAGTACTGCAACTGGCAAACTAGCCAAAGGCTGGGGCATTCTTCCAAAATTTTCTCCTTGAGCCGTTCGATCACAGAGATGGGGAACGGAAATAAGGGTGTTGGGTAGGCTTTAACGGCTTTTATGCCTTGGAATAATTCTGCGACCTGGGCATTATTCAACTGCAAAGCTTCAGTCAAAATATTTTTTAGAACTACTCTATAATTATTGTAAGTAGTACGGCTTTTATCCGTGAGAATATCCACAAAGAACAAACGAAGGGTTTCATTACTCAATTGGTTAAACCCCAACCAATTGAACAAAGCATCCACTTTGCTTTTATGATCCATCATTGTTTTTGGCTTCCAAAAATTCTTCCTGGATAAAAGGAATTTATCAACAGTTAGCTGAGTCTTACTTTTGTACTCGCTTCGTTGTTTTTGGATAATTTCTTCGCAAAGCGTTTTGGCTACGGCTTGCCGCTCCTTTGCGGTTTTGCCGTTGTTGATTTTTCCGTAAACACGGATTCTTTTACTATTTACATAGTAATATACAAACCACTTTTTATTGAGGTCTCCTTTGCAATCGCAAAGGATAGGAGGCAGGAAACGAGATTCCATACGACTACAGTCATTTTTTTGTGAAAAAAGAGTCGTGGCGATACTCGTTTGATGTTGCATAGACTTTGGGGTTGTCTATGCGTAGATGCATTTATTTGAAAATCAAAAAGATATACAATTTGTGGAGAATAACGGAATTTTCTACTAATCCCCATTCCTTTGATTTTCAAATACAAACAAATATAAACAGCCTACTTTTCAAAAATTTGCTGTCTATGCCCCTAAATCCCACTTACAAAAGCCTTTTTTTTATAATGTGATTATTAAAAATAATTTATTTGGTCAAAATCCCCTTTTCTTACAGATTTAGGGAAATGTTCTGACAACCCTGTTTTTTGCGTAACATTGTAACAGTTTTTTTTTAAAATTTATAAAAAAATAAAAATCAATCTATTGCAAAGGTTTTTTTTTGTGACGTTCGATGTTACGCCCGTAACATTTTCAATTTTTGCGTAACATTTTTGCGCCTTTTTTTGGCAAATGTTACAAAATGTTACGCTGCAAAAAAGGGGGTGTAACATTGTAACATTATTGTAACTGTTTGATTTTTAATAAATTGCAAAGCCAAAAAACCAAATGTTACAATGTTACACGACATGTAACTGCTCAGCACACAACTACCATCTTCTTTGCTTCAGAAGCTTAATAATTTCTTCTTTATCGGCTAGATTTCTCTCTAATTCTACTACTTTATTCTTCAATCGCTCCAATTCTGTGGACTCCCTGAGAAACATCTCCCCTTTTCCTACCAAAAGCCAATTTGCATTGATATATGGGAACCTGTCCAGTATCGGAATCAATATTTTTGCGCTGGGGAGGTTCTCTCCATCCAAGACGTGCCGCACCGCCGTTTGACTGACTCCAATTTCCTTTGAAAAAGAAGTAGGGTTGTAATTCATTTCATCTATCAGTGCTTTGAATCGCTCGTTTACCGTCATCATTTACTGTTTTTCAGCAATCGGATAATTTCTTCTTTGTCTGCTAGGGTTTTTAGTAGTGCTTCCTTTTCTCTTTTCAGTGCTTCCAATTCTGTTGTATCATTCAAAAACATATCTCCTTTTCCTGTTAATAGCCAATTCATATTCAAATTTGGATACCTCTCTAATATCAGAGTCAAGACCTTTGGGCTTGGTTGGTTATCGCCTTCCACAATTCTTCTTATTGCGGTTTGACTTACCTTTATTTCTTTGGAAAATGCTGTTGGATTAAAATTCAAAATTTTAAGCAAATCCTTAAATCGTTGATTTATAGACATTGATAAATATTTTTAAAAAAAGATGTGCATTTTTGAATAATTTTTCATCAAAATAGTTGCTAGTTTAACCGAAAAGGACTAACATTGTATCGTTGAATTTGCGGAATTGATAAAAGTCAATTTTTAAAATTCACAAGGTACAATTTTAAAAATTCAAGCATTCAAATACAATGCTAAAGTTTTAAAATGTGCGCTAAAAGTGTTTTTTGATTAAAATAAAAGTTTTAGAAAGTAAAACTTATCGGTATAAATGGAAGTCATGTATTTGCATACCCTTGTGGTGAGGGGCGTTTGAGCGTGGCTTCCAAGATTTGCATTGAGTGGCTTCGGGGTGTGGCTTAATTGGGGTTGTGCTGCACCCTGTTTTTAAAGAAGTATATCGTGTTTATTAGGATGGGGGTGGGATAAGTTTTGGAGACGAGTACCGCCCCTGTTTTTAAAAAAAAAGCTATGCCATCAGAAACTACTACCAAGAAACCAAGGGTATTGATAATTTATACTTGGAATGCTATCAGAAAATTGTTTGATACAGTTGAAATGAAACTGAAATAAATCAAAACCATGTCTAACAAAAAAGAAAGCGAAAGCATTGAACAAGAAAGCAATAATACAGATTGGGTAGAAGAATTTGTTGAAGACTTTACGTCAGATGGTGATCTTACGCCAATTGACATAGTATCTGAAATAACTGGACTAACTTATGAAGAAATAAGGTCATGCAGTAAAATAATTCGAGTACCTCTTTAGAATAAATCAAAACCATGTCCACCAAAAAAGAAAAGCCAAAATGTCCAATATGTGGAGCGCAGGGGGTTAAATGTAGCTTTCCTAGTGCTTGTATTTGGAATCCTAATTCAGTTATTAATAAAATGTGAAAGAATAATTATGGAACATCCTACATCAATTTTCTTGACTTTATTGCTTTTTGCCCTTCTAATCTTCATGTTTAAGCATTTTAAAGATTGCGCTTATGAGGTGGGAAAAATGGCGATGGGTGGGATACCTATTAGGTCAGAAGATTTGAAAGAATTACGCTGGTTAGCAATTGGGTTGGTGGTTATTTTTGCTTTGAATGTTGGGTATTTTGTTTACAATTTTAATAGATTTTGAACAATGTTTGAATTCATTTTCTGCGGCACACAGAAGCAATACGACTTCTTCCTATCAGTAGTCAAAGAACGACTACCACATGTAAAAATAGAAAACGAACCGCCCAACGCTGTCAATGACCGTGTGTGTCGATTTGAAGAAGATCATCAAAATTGTTTTTTGGTGGGGATGGTACTGGCGGCTTGTTATTCGGCATTTGAAAATAAATTTTAACCTAAAAACACAATGGAAATACTAAGCGAAAAAAGACAGTTACTCAGACGTTCAGATGAACTCACAGCATCCATCAATTACCAAGATCATGAAATCAGAGAAAAGAAAGATTATATCTCTAGTTATGAAGGTAGATTGATTTTTTGTAGCAATGCTAGACTGAGAGTATTGAGATATGAATTAGCTAAAATGGAGCAGGTTTTTAATGATTTAAAAGAATACCGAAATACTATTTTATTGAGAATTAAGATTATAGAAGATAATCAAAACGAAAATACCTAAAAACACAATGGAAGCAACACAAGAAAAAACACCTTTGGAATTATTGGAATCTGGACAGATTACAACCCTTGAGCAATTATTCATTGCCACAGATACAAATTTTCAAAACCTACATGAGCGGTTGGGAATTACGGTTTATAAACTCACTAGAGTAAAAAACAACCCATCAAAGGAATGTGATTTTGAGTTATTGAAAGATATATCACAATTAACGGGTATCGCCTGTACCATCCTTTTGGAGCATCTGAACCTGGGCGGCGACCAAATTACTTACAACGAGTCAAAAGAACTCGCACTAGAAGAAATCATCACACCAAAAGCCTAACGGCAAAATCTCGATCACTACGCAATAAAATTAAAAAAGCCCACTAGCCTTTACTTTGGAAGGTTGGCTAATAGGCTTTGTCATTTCAAAATTTAAGTAAAGATATGGAAAACAGGGAAACCAAGTTTGTTCTAGTGGAACAAACTGAAAATTCTGCAAAATGGGAAGCGGTACGCACAGAAGTAGAGCTAACCGAAAAAGAAAAAAACAAGGCGATCGCCTTGGGTTGGGACGTGGAAAAGGTACTCCATGTCAAACGCCGATTGGAAGCTGGGCAGTCTCCCACCGAAATAGCCAGTACAGGCGGAGTGAGCCGAAATAGTGTGTACAAATACACCAAAATCCTCTCGCTAAAAGACACGAAAAAACACGAAAAAGACAGTAAAAAGACAGTAAAAACCAAAGATGTACTTCATAGTTCTTTGATTTTCATGTTTTTAGATGTACAAAGTACAATGCACCTTTTTTTACCCTTTTTGCCCCCTATCGTACTGCTTTTTATCGGCAAATTTTGGATGGATTATAGAAAGTATTATGCTGAGATGATGGCGCACAAAGCAGTTGTGGGAAAATTGCATTTGGATTTTACCAAAGCTTTTGACCTCTCCTATCAGCGCGATCCAATCATCGTTGGCAGCGACCACGAGAAAGTTTATTGGGTTGCAATGCTGAAGCACTATAATAATACTAGACGTGATGTGATTGTGATTGAACGTGGAAATTCCCAAAACGCCTCGCAGCATTGGGATGAAAAAGAGGATTACAGAAAAGCCTATTGTAGTGCCAATCGTCAAGAAATCATGGAAGCAGACAAAAGGGCAAAGGAGATTTGGGCGCACTTGGAAGAAAAAGGTTACCTCGATTATCTGTACACCCCGCCACGTAAGGAGTGGGAAAAGTCAAAAGCATATTTGGAAAAGTCTGTGAAATATTGGGTTGAAAATCCTGTGCCTAAATCGGCGATAGACCACAGCAGAAAGAAATTTATTATTGAGGATATTGAATTTGAAACGGTATAAACAACAAACAACCCCATGCTAACAATAGAATTACTAAAAGAATTTTCAAGTAAAAACGACATCTACTCCTACCAATCTGGCGATGCCCTCGGCGTATTTTATAAAAAAATCCTCGAAATAACAACAGAATGGGAGCGGGGCATAAAAAAAGGCTTCACTACTGGCTTACCGCCTGTAGTCGTAGAAGAAGAATTGAATCTAGCATTAGGATTTATCAATCTTTGCGGTTACAAAGAAGATAAGGAGCAAAAACATGAATGGGATAAGCAGTTGCAAATTTGGGCAATCTCAAAGGCAAAATCCTACTTCAACAAACGGATGCAGGAGCTCGAAGCCACACAAGAAGAAATCCTCACAACCGTGTTGGATGGAGGCGAACCAATCCAAATCCCTGTTTTTAGCTGCGATATTTCCACTGGCAACATTGATATTCTGATAACTCGCCTCGATGGGGAATATATTACCTACGAAGAAAAACAGGAGGATAAAACCCCAGAAGAATTTGTCAAGACGGCAATTTATAAAATGAGCCGTTTGGCGCAGCCCTCGGCTGGTGGTGCCAAATACTTGATGCCATCAGGGCAGGGGACTTATCCGTTTTTCCCAGAAATATTGAAACAAGCGTATAAAAATGGAGAAAAAATAGAAACGCTCTTTATCACTGAGGGCGCATTCAAAGCGTACAAGGCAACTAAAGAGGGCATTCCTACTATCGCTTTTAGCTCTATCACACACTACAAATGTGCCGATAGTACCAAACAAAAACCATCACTGCACAAGGACATTGTAACATTTATCAAAAAATGCGAGTGCAAAAATGTGGTAATCCTTTGGGATGGGGATTGTAAAAATATCAATGTCAAAGATTTGGAATTGGAGCAAGAATTGACAGAACGCCCCAACGGCTTTTTTCAAGCAGCCAAAAAGACCAGAGATTTGATTGTTGCTAAGTTCAAGGCAAAAGACAAAGAAGATGAATACCTTGTAAAAGTTTGGTTTTCAACGATTAGAACTAGCCATATTCCAAACCATCCAAAGGGAATTGATGATTTGTTGATACTAAACAAGCCTATCAAAAAAGAGATAGCTAAAAATGCGCTGCGCTTGGATGGAAAGGGGAATCCATTCTTTTTCTTTGCCAATATTACCAATCATACAGACCTTATCAATGAATTTTTTGGCTTTGCATCCGTCAAACAATTTCACACCAAACACATTGATTTGATAGGTTCTAAGGAGTTTTTATTCAAAGGCGATAGGTACAAATATTCTGAGATAAAAAACGATTTGATACTACTACAGCCCAAGTTTCTACAGCATTTGCGGTGGATTGGTGATGATTTTTACCAAAATATTGACGTGCCAGTCCCCAACAAAGAAGGGCACATGACACAAAAGGAATTGCGAGCCGTGAGAAAAGGTACACTACAGGACCTCTATGGACGTGATTTTGTGCGGTTTTTGGTGGACAAACACTATATGGGATTTTGCAATATTCCCAATCATTTTGATTATTCGTTCGAGATTGAGACAACCTCTGGGAAGTTTTACAATAAATACTTTCCTTTTGAGCATACACCAGTTGTCGGAAAATGTGATGTGATTATTGATTTTGTAAAACACATCTTTGGAAATCAATGGGAAATGGGCTTGGATTATATCCAACTCCTACTACTCAGACCAATGCAAAAACTACCAGTTATAATCCTGTATTCACCAGAAAACAACACAGGAAAATCCAAGTTTGGGGAATTGCTTGCCCAAATTTTCAAGAATAACACTGTATTTATCAACAATGATGACCTAAAATCAGAGTTTGGATTGGAAAGATTTGTGGATAAGTTGGTTGCTGTCTGTGAAGAAACGCTACTACAGCGCAAAGCAGATTCCGAACGAGTGAAATTTATCACTACAGCTGAAGAAGCGGTGGGCATAAATCCCAAGGGCATGTCCTTTTATACCTTGCATACTTATGTGAAGATGATATTCACTTCCAATAACTTACGGATGATTTACGCTTCTGAGCATGACGAAAGGTTTTGGATTATCAGAGTACCACCTCCAAAGAAAATAGATCCTGATTTGATGGAAAAAATGAAGGTGGAAATACCTGCTTTTGTACATTTTTTACAAAATCGCAAGTTATCAACAGAGCGCAAATCTCGGATGTGGTTTGACAAAGACCTTATCAAAACGGATATTTTGGAAGAAGTGGTCAAAGTCAATGAACACACGGATTTACAAGAAATTCGCAGCAAATTGGAGGATTATTTTATAGACTTCCAACAAGAAAAAGATTTGATTTTATCCACAAAAGACATCATCGAAGAGTTGATGCCTGGGAAGTCTAGGGCTTGGATAGAAGAAGTTTTGGGACGGATGGGTATAGAAAGGTTTAAAGTGAATGAAGATACGGTGATAAAACGCTCGTATTTTATGAAAAAGGAGACGTATTTTGATAATGGAGATACGCAGTACAAAGATGTGAAAATACCGAAAGCCCCGCAAAGGGTGTGGGTGATTCCTAGAGAAAAGTTTATCAATAAAAATATTGCTTATGAGGTGTCGGATTTGGATGCTAAGGCGATTGAAGAAATTCATTTACCTTTTTAAACTAAATATATGGAAGCTAGAGAATTAAGAATCGGAAATAATATCCGATTTTATAAAAACATCGTAAAATGTGAAATCAGTGATTTAATGTTGATTAATAGGATTGAGGAAGATTCAAAAATGTATAAACCAATCAAATTATCTATAAAATGGCTCAAGGATTTTGGTTTTGAAGAAGTGGAACCAGGTTGTTATGAGAATGGGTACTATACTTTGCATACTCCTTTTTATATCTACCATACAAAACAAAATGGTTTCTCTTATAATGCTCATTCTACAGTTATTGTAGAATACGTCCACCAACTCCAAAACCTATATTTTGCCATCACAGGCGAAGAACTAGAAACCAAATAATATTCTACGAAATATAGCGCAAAATAAAAAGTATGAAAACCTTCGACCAACAACAATATATTTTGCAACTACTACAAAAAGCAGAAAACAAAACCATGTCCAAAGGAGAAATAGTATCAGCTATTTGTAAGTTAAAATTTGATAACCGTCTAGCTGATTACTACTACAATGCCTCAAAGCATATTGGGGCGATGCTCACTAGGATGGTGGAAAGCAAGCTAATCCACCGCCCCAAAAAAGGGCATTATAGTATTGGTTATGTGGATAATAAAACTAATTTGTTTAATCAAAAGTAAATAGACATGTCAAAAAAAATAAAGCAATCTACTTTGATTCTAGTAACTATTACTATATGGATACTGAAATACTTCCTTTGGAACATAAAAGTATGGAATAGACTACGATACGGAAATTATCCTAAATATCATGCGCCATCTCATTATAATGCTTTTGGGGCAGTTTTAGAAAGTAGGATAGAACCCAAGAACAATTTTATTTATCCTTCAAATACCTTCTGGAAGATTGGGCGCACTATTCCGAATCCACCCTACGAAACTCAAAATCATCATCAAATCCAATGGGAAAATAAAATAGTTCGACTTATCCTTAGTTTCCTAGAGGCTTGCCTTACAAAATAAAAAAAAGCCACTCCCTTTCGGTTGTGGCTTTTTTCATTTGCTAAGTCTTTGAATTTACAGAATATAACCTTTTTCTTCTAGTAAAGTGTGCATTGCGTTTTTAGCCTTCGCCATATTATCTCCCCCACAAGCAAACAAAATTTTGATTTCATGAATTGTAGTTATCCCGCTAGATTCTGCAACGATATCCCCCTCCATGGACATATAATATACATTGTCCATCTCTTTTCCCCCAGCTGGCTGTAAAGTCAAACGATATTTGATACCGTCTTTGATAATAAACGTAGGCAGCACATTAAAAATATCATCAAAGAAACCTTTGATTTGAAAATACAACGGCGTAGCCTTTTCTATAATATCGCCGATGATGTCGGCTGTGGCTTCTATGATTTCCACCACTGTATTACCGCCTTCTTTGATGGCTACTACTACGTTTTTGCCGTCTGGTGTCAAGCGACCGCCAATGGCGTTTTGTTTGTTTTTGATTTCTACTAGCTTCATTTGCTTACATCATTTTTGACAAATCAGTTTGCAAACTACCGTTTGTCAATTCTGATTCAAATTGGTTAATAATAGATTTAATCCTAGGGCTTTCTGTACTCATTAACTCCCAAGAAATAGCCGTACCTTTCTTGTTCATTTTGTGGACGTTGTAAAAGTTTCCGTTCGATTTTAATACCTTGTAAATCGTGAATTCTGTTTGGTTGGATGTCTTTGATTTGACATAACCTTCTATGCTTTCAGGATCTTTGACTTCCCCACCCTTTTGCGCCAAAGCAAGTTTGAAAAGTTCATCTAGTTTTGGAGACTGTGGCAGTAGTTTAAGCCCCTTCACTCTAAAAAATAAAGGTTCATCTACCATAAAGCAAATATCAATGTCCACTGGTTTTGAGGTATGTGTACTATTGATAGGTACTAAATTTAGTAGCGTTGTCATACACGGTGGAATGAGCCACATTGTACGTCCAGAATGGTCAGGCGTGGTTTTATCTTGCCAAACATTCACCCATATTTGGGCGGGACAATCCTTGCCGTTTTCATCCCAAAATAGGAAGTTGTAATATTTGCCAATTTCTTCACTCGTTTGTAGTTCCGTCATCTTTTTGAAAATCTTCTTCGGTTGGTTTATTAATTATTTTGATAACTATGGTAAGGTGTGGATAATCTTTGAGTTTGGCTCTATGGGTGTAATCCCTCCAATCTTCCTGCGCCCAATTGGCTTCTACAATTTGTTTGGCGACTTTTCCTAATTCGTCTCCTTCTGGTACCGTTTTCCCAGCTTGCGTTGTAAAGACTCTAGCTTCGTAGTAATAAGCATCGCCCCAGAAGCCTATTAATTTTACCGCTATCCTAGTGCATTTGCTAGTATTGTAGCGTTTGATGATTCCTAATAACATTGCTTTCTGTTTAAGTTTTAAAACCATTGTTTAAACAAAATTAAAACTTTTATGCGCATAAAACAACTAAAAGTTTGCTTTTTCCTGCACTTTGTTCTATTTTTGGAACAAATACAAATACATGCGATACGGATTTGAATTTAAGATAGAGGTTTTAAAGAGTTTGGAAAAACTTTCAAACCAAGAAGCTAAAGCCTACACAGTCAGTGAGGTTTTTAGTTTTTTGTTGAATGAAAACCAACTAAAACCAGATAGGAACTACCAAAAGTCCTTTAGGAAACGCACTTGGAAAGTGCTAAAGGAATGGTGCGAAGTAGGGTGGGTGTCCTATCACGAAGAAAAACACCCTGTAACAAAAACAATTGTAGGCTTTTATCAATACAAAAATGGACAAACACAAATTGCAAGCAGTGAAGGATAAAGAGACACCAGAAGCCCCCGTGAGCCTAGACCAAATCAAAATGATGTTGATGATGGTGGGCGGTGTGGACGGTTTAAAGGGGTGGATAAACATAGGAATCCCCTATGCTGAGGATGGTTTAAAAACCTTATACAAAGACCTCAGAGAAAAACACAAGGAAACCCTTGAAAAAGAAGGTTTGACATCAATAGGACATACTTTCTTGGACACCCCCAACGGTTTGGGGGTTTGTGTCTTTGGTTTTAGATTTTACAAAGCGGTGGACGGTGTTACAAAACCTGTGCAATGTTCCTACCCTTTGGAATCTATGACCTTGAAACAATTCGCAGATATGATTATGTCTGTGATTTTTAATGATGAGACATTCAAAGCACTAAAAGCATAGATTATCAAATAAAGGTGGGCTTAGTTAAATAGTCTGATAACAAGCTGTATAGCGAGGTAATAGGAATGAAACGGCAACGCCTCAAGCAGATGAAACGCTGCTATCACAAAAGCCTAACAATGGATTAACTGGCTCACTTTTATTTGATAATCAACAAAATAAAAAAAATGACAACAGACAACACCACCCACGAAGCAGCCAAAGAAGTTGTAGTGGAAAAAATACCAGAAGTTACCCCCGAACCGCCCGCACAAAACAACTCCGTTTCCGACGACGAAGCGGATTTTTTTGTTAATTCCGATGCACCTAGGGAAAAGTACGAGAATCCAGAAAAGGAAGCGGATGCACCAGCAGAAAACCCGAACCCTACTATTTCTCAAACCTCACAGGAAGATGAGCAGTATTGTAAATTGTTTTTGGGGCTATTGGATAGCAACCGTGCTATTTGTCTGTCCTTATATGTATCTGGCGACATGGAAAATGTCGACAAGTACATGTACTATCGTGATTGGTCTGATCCAAAACACAAACCAATCTTAGAAGCTGGGCGAGTTGTGGCAGCTAAATACAAATTTAGCGCCTTCAAGTACCTTCCAGAACTTTGTTTGGTATTGGCTATTGTGGTTTCTTCAGCGGTTCTGTTTAGCATCGCTAAAAAGGACAAAGCGGCTCAATTGGGTGCGCCCGCAAGTGATACCAAAACACAAACTAATCCGAACCCACAGGCAGCGCAGGAAACTAAACCCACCAAGTTAAAAAAAGTAGTGTAGATGGGCGATAAAGCAGCCATAGCGGCACGAGATACAAAAGTTGCGAGCTTTACAGGAGTTACTGGCTCTGGTAAGAGTTTCAAGGCTCGTGATGTCGCAAAAGGGCTGTCTAAAGTGGTGGACAGGGTTTTAGTGATCACTTACGCTGGGGCAGGGGATACTTGGGACGATTGTAAGAAAATTGCACCAACGGAAAAGGATTTGAAGTTCAAATCTGGGTGGAAAAAAATCAACTTCGTAGAGCATGAGGATGAATGCAACCCTTTGGAAGAAGTCTATAAGCATTATAGAAATGGGGTATTGATACTGGATGATTGTTCGATGTACTTATCCGCTTCCTGGGCTGCAACGCCTGGTCTAAAAATGACTTTGATAGACCACCGCTTTAATGGTATTGATATTCTGTTTATTGCGCATTCTCCTGTCCATATTCCAAAGCAATGTTGGGCGTACATCAAATTCAGTTGGATTTTCAAATGTACCTCTCAATTGAAAAAAGACGATATGCCTATTGATAATTTTCAAAAGTTCCTAATGGTTCAAAATGAGATTAATAGGAAGTTTGATGAAGAAGAAAAACGTATCAAAGAAAAGCCTAGGGGCATTTATTCATACATTACAATTTAATAATCATGTACAACAACAATCCATTACTACAATTTTTCACTTTTGAACACCTCAAAGGCCCAGGTAGAGACATCTCAGAAAAATTCGCCAAACTGGCACAAGAACTAGATGAGATTTTACCAAAAAATCCAGAAACTAGCGCAGCTTTCAGAAAGTTACTGGAAGCCAAAGACTGTGCTGTTAGAAGTACTTTTTTTAAATCAGAACAACCATAACCAATGCTATCACTCCTATTCTTCATCTGCGCCCTACAATCCCTACTCCTAACAGTCGTTTTCTATTGGGCAAAAACTTCCAGTCGTATTGAGTTCTCAGTATCAAGGGTTAAACTAATGAGATGGAATATTTTCAGTAGTTTCAACACCTGTTATTTTATCCCAACAAGCTGCGCTACTCTTGGATATTTTATTTGGAATCAGCGAAAAGAGGATGACATAACAGCCAGTCCAACAAGTAGTTTATTTTTGGCTTACTTTCAGAGTAACCGCCACTATCAAATACGACATCTATTGGAGCGATTCAAAAAAAAAATCCCAAAACATCTAATAACCAAACAATTATGTCAAAACTAGATTTAATCTTCGACCGCTACAAAAAGAAGCACCAAATACCCGAAAACGAGCAAAGACGACTAATCAACAAATACCAAAAAACCAAAACCCGAAACAAAATGGCTAGAAAAAGCCGCCAACAAAACCGCAAATTGCGATGATAGCCCTCCTTTTTGCGCCAGTCCTTGCCTTCTACTTTATCTGCTGGGCAATCTGGATTTTTTACTTTTTTCGTTTTTTTCGTGAAGAAAAATAGCGTAGTCCAGTGATGGGCTGCGCTTTTTTTTTGTCAAAAAAATTGTAGTTTAAAACTTGCTTCTTTGAGTTTTAAAGTTCATATTTGTATCAGCAACGCCAAAATGCTTCATACCACAGGAATCTTTTCTGTAAAAAATAAGTTCGGATATAAAGAAACGGGGTGTCCCTTCCTTCCTTACAGTTCGCTGTGGGAGCAAATTGGCGTTTGCTAGGGGCATCCCTATTTTTTTACAAATGCAAACGCCAAAAAAATGCAAGAATTAACATCAAACGATTCTCACCACGAATCCCAAAACAAAAGTAAAGAATTGCTAATCAGTAATTTATTAGCAATCAGCGAACAAAAAGCGGCTATAGCCTGTTTGCTCTGGACAATGTCCGAACTCTACCTCACCCAAAACGAGGGCATGAATGCCGATAGGCTCGAAGATTACCACGCTCAGATGCACCATCTACGACAGGTAATTTTAAACTGCTAAAAAGAAGCCCCGAAACTAAGTTTCGGGGCTTTTTTTATGCCTAATTATCGGTTATACAATCGCCTATATTCCAATAAACGGAAAGCATTGATTTACAGATTTATGCGACCTTACTTTGTGACTGCTATTATCGCAATGAATTTGTATTTCACGAAAAAAAAAGAATAATATGTACCCAGCACTTTATAACAGTGGTCGAAACGGTCAACCAATGGCAACAAAACAGGTTAACCAAATTATCCCTTGTGCCAATCCTGCGGCAAGCACAGGATTAGTGCAAAAATGGCTTATCCTCAAACTTACGAACACCACAGTCGATAATAAAAACGTTGCACTCTTCGATGCTTCTGGCAACTTTGAGTTGAATGATGGAATTATTACTCAAGATGGTGTCACCATCGAAGGTATCAGCGAGAACTATCAATCAGTTCTAAACAACTTGGCGAGTGGTGTTCAATTCTGTGTCAGTTTGACCAGAATGGAAATCATTGCTGGCGACAACAGCCAATTTGACCAACCTTGGGGGATAAAGGACTACGTTCCTTTCACAAAAGGAAGCAACTTATTGCAAACAATCTATCCTTCTACAGGATTGGATCCTTATCAACAACAAGCAAACCGTGTGGACGTAAGAGATCCTTACTCTATCACTCGTAACCGTTTGATGGACTTCATTTTGCAAGGTGAAACCACAATCGTATTGCGTATGCAAATCGGGGTGTTGTTGAACAACGGGTAATCAATCCTATTTTTATAAAAAAGCAATAAAGCTAATATGGGCAATCAGACTGGGAATCAAATCCCTTGGAGTGATCCAAACTATTGGAGCGGGTGGAATAACACCGCTGGCAGCCTTGGGGGTGCTATCGGTCAGTGGGTAGATGCCTTTGATGGGCAACAACCTATTGTATATCCTAACCAACAGGTTACGAGCACAAATAATACAGCATTGTATGTTGGGTTTGCCGTGTTAGCTTTATTGCTAATTATTATCATCGTATTCCTTTTCAAAAAATCATAGATATGTCTTTTATCAAATCATATTGGTGGGTGTTCGCACTCCTTATCGGTGCGTTCCTTATATACTGGTTCATGTTCAGAACAAAAGCCGTTGTCGCTACTGGCCCAACATTGCCGCCTAAATTGAATCCAGATTGTGAATATAGCGTGCAACAATGGTTGGACAAAGTAGCCGAAATTGAAAGAGCTATCGACGCTTCAGCACAATGGAAAGCAGCTGTACAGGCTCAAGTAGGCGCAGGGAAAACATACTCCAATTATCAAGCAGCTAGAAAAGCCAACGCAATTGACTACATGGAGGTGCAATTAATGCTTTGTAATCCAACGAAAGCACCAGTCTAAATCTAAAATAATATGAGCACAAGGACTAAAATAGTCCTTGCGCTTATTGTGCTGGTCGTCTTGTATTGGATGTACGATAGCTACAAAAAGCGCAAGGCGGCTGAAGAAGCGGCAAAGATACCAGCGTGTAAGGATATTAGTACAGTCAAATGGACTACAGATAAAAGAACGTTAGCGCAGGAAATATATCAAAATCAGTTTATGAAATATTTCATGTCATCTAGTGCAGATAGATCAGATTTTTTTGATGCGTACAAAGATGCGGCGATTGAATCTGGCATAGCTAGCAGTAATCCTAACTACAGCAGACAAGTTCTCCAATATGGATCAGAACAGGAAGCACATAAAGAAATGCTAAAACAAGGGTATTGTGAAAAAGATGTAACAATCAATTACGGATGGAGTTAATAAAAAAAAATTGGGTGATAATTGCTTTATTGCTCGTATTACTTTATTTGTTTTATGTTTCCAAAAGTACGCCAGCCGCAAAAAATTGTAAAAAATTGAGTAGCGAGGAATGGAATAAACGAAAGGAAAATTTAAAATACACTCTTGGTGATTCA
>Ga0209262_10000350_pt1 | contig 22471 bp, 18 predicted proteins | sample Lowcelwee11metaG_FD_187171 | JGI IMG/M metagenome (GOLD analysis project Ga0209262, IMG submission 187171) | Freshwater pond sediment microbial communities from the University of Edinburgh, under environmental carbon perturbations - Low... | ecosystem: Environmental > Aquatic > Freshwater >...
TCCGCGTGTGTCGTAGCGCAGCACACGGTAGCGCCCCGTGAGCGCCGGCATCTGCAGGTCCCACATGGCCATGTCGCAACCCAGCGAGTGGGACATCACCAGCCAGGGACCGCTGTCCCCGTCGATGGCGTACTCGACCTCGATGCCGTTGATGGTGGTTCGCATGACCGTGGGTTCCTCAGTTCGGCTGGATGTTCGCCGCTTTGGCGATGCGGGCGTACTTGGTGATCTCGGACTCGATCAGTGTCCGGAACTGGGCTGGTGAGGCCGTGGACTGCGTCACGCCCATGGCCACCAGCTGCTTCTGCACATCGGGCAGGCGCAGGACCGCGGTCATGTCCTTGTGCAGCTGCTCCACCACCGGCGCGGGTGTCTTTGCCGACACCAGCAAGCCGTACCAGAACTTCCATTCGTAGCCCGCGATGCCCGCCTCCGCCACGGTGGGCACGTCGGGCAGGTCGGGAAGGCGTTTGTCCCCGGTCACAGCCAGTGCGCGAACCCGGCCCTCGTTCACCAACTTGATCGCCGAAACATAGGGCGCCACGTGAAAGTGCACCCGACCCGCAATGGTTTCGGTCATGGCTTCGCCGACACCCTTGTAGGGAATGTTCAACACGTCGATGCCCGCCTGCATGCAGAACAAGGCCGCCGCGAAGTGCGAGCTGCTGCCCACGCCCGCCGACGAGTAATTCAACGCACCGGGCTGGGCCTTCGCCTGTGCCACGAGCTCGGCCAGGTCTTTGACCTTCAGGTCCTTGGGCGCCACGATCAGCGCGGGACCGTCGCCGATCAAGGTGACCGGCGTGAAATCGCGCAGCGTGTCGTAGGGCATCTTCTTGAAGATGGCGGGCGCCGTGGCGTGGGCGGGTGACACGCTCAGGATCGTCGTGCCATCTGCGGGCGCATTCAACACCGCCTGGGCCGCCAGCGTGCCGCCAGCGCCCAGCTTGTTCTCGACAAGGGCCGAAATGCCCCAACGCTCCGAAATACGGGCCGCCATGGCGCGGGCCGCCGCATCCGGCACACCACCGGCACCGAAGCCGACGACGAATTTGTAGAGGGGCAACGCAGGCTTCGACGGTTCTGCCGTCTGCGCCCAGACGCCCAGACTTGTGGGCAGTGTGCTGGCAGCCGCGGCTTGAAGCATCCAACGGCGGGTGAGTTTGTGGTTCATTGTGTTGTCTCCTGGGTGTTCAAGGTGCGCGCTCTGGTGTCCCGGAGCCTTGAGCCGACAACGGGTGCATGAAGGCCTCCCACCAGTGCGGGAGCAACACGCCCGACACTCGGGGGAAGGCAACAGGAATAAATCCAGATCGCTGCACACACTCTAGGGCGATCGCAACCTCAACGCACCCCAATAATTCCACTCAGTGGAAAGACAAGTTGCGCCGCGTCAGGGTTTTCCAGGGGCTGCACCCACCCTGGGGCACCGAGGAACCGGCTTTGCCGAGCCTCTGGTGCCGCCCCCTTCAGGGGAGTGACGCGCAGCGGCGCGGGAGCGCTTTAGATTCTTTCCAGCACCACCGCAATGCCCTGCCCCACGCCGATGCACATGGTGCACAGCGCGTAGCGGCCACCGCTGCGGTGCAGATGGTTGATGGCGGTGGTGGCCAGACGCGCACCGCTCGCGCCCAGCGGGTGGCCCAGCGCGATCGCGCCGCCGTTGGGGTTGACGCGGACGTCGTCGTCGGCCAGGCCCAGGTCGCGCAACACGGCCAGGCCTTGTGCGGCAAAGGCTTCGTTGAGCTCAATCACGTCCATCTGCGCCAGCGTCAGGCCGGTGAGTGTCAGCACCTTGCGCGTGGCCGGCGCCGGGCCCATGCCCATGATGCGCGGCGGCACACCGGCGGTGGCCATGCCGACCACACGGGCGCGCGGTGTCAGGCCATGCCGGGCGGCGGCGCCTTCGCTGGCCAGCAGCAGCGCGGCGGCGCCGTCGTTCACACCCGACGCGTTGCCGGCGGTCACGCTGCCCTCGGGCCGCACCACACCTTTGAGCTTCGCCAGCGCCTCCAGCGTGGTGGCGCGCGGGTGTTCGTCGCGGTTCACCACCAGGGCATCGCCCTTCTTCTGCGGCACATGCACCGGCACGATCTCGGCGTCGAACACACCCGCCTGCTGCGCCGCCAGGGCCTTGGTCTGCGAGGCCAGGGCCATGCGGTCCTGGTCCGCGCGCGAGATCCTGTACTCAATCGCCACGTTCTCCGCCGTCTCGGGCATGCTGTCCACGCCGTATTGCGCCTTCATCAATTTGTTGACGAAGCGCCAGCCGATGGTGGTGTCCTCCACGCTGTTGGCCCGCGAAAAGGCGCTGGTCGCCTTGGGCATCACGAACGGCGCACGGCTCATGCTCTCCACACCGCCGGCGATCATCAGTTGTGCCTCGCCGCTCTTGATCGCGCGCGCCGCCGTGCCCAGTGCGTCCAGGCCCGAACCGCACAGGCGGTTGACCGTGGAGCCGGGCAACGAGACGGGCAGGCCGGCCAGCAGCGCGCTCATGCGCGCCACGTTGCGGTTGTCTTCGCCGGCCTGGTTGGCACAGCCGTAGATAACGTCGGCCACCGCCTCCCAGTCCAGTTGCGGGTGGCGTTCCATCAATGCGCGAAGAGGGACGGCGCCGAGGTCGTCGGCGCGCACGCTGGAGAGAGCGCCGCCGTAGCGGCCAAAAGGGGTTCGGATGGCGTCGCAGATGAAGGCGTGGGTCATGGTGTCTCTTTTCAGGGGAGGTGGGCGCTTTGGTGCAGTTGCCAGATGCGGCCGAGCAGCGCGCGGGCGGATGCTTCTCCGATCACGGGCGTGGCCAGCTCCATCAGCTTGCCCTCCAGGTCGGCATCGGACAGCGGAAGTTCGGGGTCGCCCTTGCGGTCGGGCTGCAACAGCGTCAGGCAACGGCCGTCACGCAGGGTGATGTCCACACGCGCGCCGCGCCGGCCCGGGAAGGCCTCGTCCACGGCCGGGTCCAGCGCTTTGTGGATGCGTTTCATGAGCGCTCGGGTGTCCGGGTCGTTCAGGCGGTCGGGCTCGAACGCCGAGAGGCGGACGCTGCCGTGCACCAGCGCGGTGGCCACCATGTAGTGCAGGCTGAAGCGCGCCTGGTCGGCGTTCTGCGGGTCCACGTGGGGGGCGATGTCCAGTGTGGGCTGGTACACACCCAGCGATACACGTTCGATGTCGGCGTGGCTGAAGCCGTGTTGCTGCTGCAGCGCCTGCGCACCGTCGATGGCGGCAAAGGTGTGACCGCAACCGATGTGGTTCTTGAAGGTCAGGCGGGTGATGTGGAAGTCAGTGCCCAGGGTGGCTCCCACGTTGGACCAGTCTGGTCCTTCGCTCATGGCTTTTCCCAGTCCCGATTCACCCTCCAGCACATCGAGCGAGCTGCGCATGCCGCCCGCGGCCAGTTGCGCGGCCAGCACGCCGGCCTCGGCCGCACGGCCCGCGTGCAGCGGTTTGGCCATGGCCTCCAGGCGGAAGGCCTGCTGCAGACCGGCGGTGAAGGTGGCGGCGATGGCCAGTGCGTGGGCAAAGGCGGCTTCGTCAAGTTTCAGCAGACTCGCTACAGCGGCAGCGGCACCAAAGCTGCCCATGGTGCCGGTGTTGTGCCAGTACTTGTAGTGCGGGCGCCCCATCACCACGCCGATGCGGGTGGACACCTCATAGCCCAGTACCACGGCGCGCAGGAACTCGGGACCGCTCGCGCCCGTGGACTGGGCCACGGCCAGTGCGGCGGCGATGGTGGCCGCGCCGGGGTGGTACATCGCATCGCGAAAACTGTCGTCCACCTCGGCAGCGTGTGCTGCGGTGCCCTGGATCAGGGCGGCTGCACGCGCGGTGGCTTGACGTCCCAGCACCAGTTGCGCCGCACCCCGGTCCAGGTCTTCAGCCATGGTCCGGGTCAGCACCTGCACCGCCGGCGTGTCCAGGCCCGGATAGATCGACGCGTACCAGTCGATCACCGCGCGCTGCGCATGGTGCGCCACCTCGGCAGGCAGGGGTGTCTGGGCAAAGCCCGTGGCAAAGCGGGCAAATGTTTCAACGGCGTGCATCTTCAGTTCTCCGTGGTGAGCAGGTGGCGCAAGTCGCCGGCCACAAAGCCCGGCCCGCAGAGCCCGGCCAGCCAGGCCATGTCTTCCTGCAAGGCGGCAGCGCCGCGCTCGCGCGCCCAGAACACAGGGCCGCCTTCCCAGCGCGGGAAGCCGTAGCCGTTGACCAGCACCACGTCCACGTCGGTGGCGCGTTCGGCCACGCCTTCGGCCAGCAGCAGCGCGGCTTCGTTGACGATGGCGAGCAGCACACGGCGCACGATCTCGTCGGCGCCGATATCACGGGCGAGCACGCCCTTCTCGGCACGGCATGACGCGATGAGTTGGTGCACCGCCTCGTCCACCTGCGGTCCCTTGCTGCCTTCGGGGTAGCGGTAGTAACCCGCACCGGTCTTGCGACCGAGGCGACCGGCTTCGCACAGCCGGTCTGGGATGTGCACGTAACGCGCCTCCGGGTTGCGCGTGGCGGCCTGTGCCTGGCGCATGCGCCAGGCAATGTCCAGCCCCGACAGGTCGGCCACCGCGAAAGGCCCCATGGCAAAACCGAAGGCCTGCAGCGCGGCGTCCACCTGCTCGGGCCAGGCGCCCTCTTCGAGCATGAATTCACATTGGCGACGGTAAGCCGCGTAGAGCCGGTTGCCGATGAAGCCGAAGGCGTTGCCGGTCAGCACCGGCAGCTTCTTCAGCCGTTTGCCCAGTGCCAGGCCAGTGGCCAACGCGTCGGGCGCAGAGGCCTGGCCACGCACAACCTCCATCAGTTTCATGACGTTGGCCGGGCTGAAGAAGTGAAGACCGATCACGTCTTGCGGCCTGGAGGTGGCCGCCGCAATGGCATCGAGGTCCAGATACGAGGTGTTGGAGGCGAGCACCGCGCCCGGGCGTGCCACAGCGTCGATGCGCTGGAACACCTGCTGCTTCACACCCAGTTCTTCGAACACGGCCTCGATGACCAGGTCGGCCTGCGCCAGTTCGGCCCAGTCCAGACTGGTCTGGAGCCGGGCTTCAACGGCTGTGGCACCGCTGTCGCTCAGCTTGCCGGTTTGCACCCTGGAGGCGTAGTGCGCATGGATGCGCGCGGCACCGCGCTCCAGTGCCGCAGCGTCCTGCTCCAGCAGCGTCACACGGTAGCCCGCGTCGAGCACAGCGATGGCGATGCCCGAACCCATGGTGCCGGCGCCGATCACGGCCACATGCTCCACCGCGCGCGGTGTTGCCTCGTCCAGCGAGGGGTGTTTGGCGCTGTCGCGCTCGGCAAAAAACTGGTGTCGCAAGGCGAACGCTTCGCGCGAGACCCGCAAGTCCTGGAACACCGCGCGCTCGTAGGCCAGGCCGTCGCTGAAGCTGGCATGGGCCGTGGCTGTGATGGCGTCGATGGCTGCCTGCACCGCGGGCCGGCGCTTGCCAGCCTTGAGCGCCGCGCTGGTGGCTTCCCCCACTGCCTCGCTCTGGGCCGACGGCACTGGACGTTCGCGCACAAGCTGCTTCTTTCCCTTGAGCTGCCGGGCGCGCGCCACCGCAGCGCTGAGCAAATCGTCGGTGGCGATCTGGTCCACCAGCCCGGCATCGAGTGCCGCCGCAGCGGGCACCCGTTCGCCCGAGCAGATCAAACGGATCGCACGCGGAATACCGACGATGCGGGGCAATCGCTGCGTGCCGCCTGCGCCGGGGATGATGCCCAGCGTCACCTCGGGCAGACCGACCACGGTGCCTGGCGCAGCCACGCGCGCATCACAACCGAGCGCCAGTTCAAAACCACCGCCCAGCGCGGCGCCGTGCAACGCCGCCACCACCGGTTTGCCGCAGGCTTCGATGGCAGCGATCACGGAGGGCAGCTGGGGCTCGGTCAGCGGCTGACCGAACTCGCGCAGGTCCGAGCCGGCAATGAAGGTGCTGCCGCCGCCGATGAGCACCGCGCCGTGCAGCGTGTCGTCGCTGCGCAAGGTCTCGATGGCGGCCATCAGCCCCTGCCGCACCGCAGCCGACCCGGCGTTGATCGGCGGGTTGTCGATCACGATGACGGCGATCTCGCCTTCCCGCTCCAGGTGCACGCGTGGCGTCATGGCGTGTTCCTCAGGCCAGCACAACGACGCCGTCGGCAGCGCTCACGCCCTCGCCGACTGCCCGCACGAACACCGGGTTGATCTCGGCCTCGACCAGACGGTCACCGAGCTGTGCCGCCATGCGGGAGAACGCCACGATGGCGTCCACCAGCGCGTCCACGTCGGCCTTGGGCCGGCCCCGGAAGCCGTCGAGCAGCGGCCAGGTCTTGAGGTCCTTCGCCATCGACAGCGCGTCGGCGCGGCTCAGGCCCCGGATGCCGGCAGCGTCCTGCGGCAACAGGCGCATGGTGGTGTCCTTGAACAGCTCGGCCGTGATGCCCCCCATGCCCAGCAGCACCGCCGTGCCCAGGGCATCGCGGTGCATGCCCAGGATCAGCTCTGTGCCCCCGCCCACCATCTCCTGCACGAGGAAGCGGTCGGGTCGCACGCCCGCTTTGGCGTGCACGTCGGTGGTCATGGTGGTCAGGCGTGCGCCCACGGTCTCGGGCGTGAGGCCGATGGCCACGCCGCCCACATCGCTCTTGTGCGTGATCTGCGAAGAGAGGATTTTCAGCACCACGCGGCCACCCAGCTCCCGCGCGGCGGCTTCGGCTTCGGCCGGTGTGGTGACGATGCGCTCTGCCGCACAGGGCACGTTGAAACGCGCGAACAGCTGCTTGGCCTGGGCTTCATCCATCGAGCCCGTCGGCAGTTCACCCAGAGCGACGGTGCCGCCTGCATCCACCTCTTCAGCCGGCGCCACAAAGCTGCTGACCTTGAACATAGCGGCCAGCGCCGCGGTGCAGCTCTCGGCGGCGGCAAAGGCGGGCACGCCGTGGCGCGTGAGCAAGGCGCCCACTTCGGGTGCGTGCGGGCTCACATAGGCCATCACTGGCTTGTCCGAATCGGGCAGGCAGTCGCGGATGGCGTTGGCCATCAGCTCGGGCATGGCCAGGCTGGACGAACCCACGATGATCACCAGCGCGTCGTAAGTTGGACTGGCCAGCAGCGCACGGATCGCGCCGCGAAGCAGGTCGGGCCGCAGGCCGGCCAGGGTCACGTCGATCGGGTTGCGGTCCAGCACGGCCTCGCTGCCGGTCTGCAGCGCGCGCAGCGCCTCGGCGGTGGCGGCGTCGGGCGGCGGTGTCTCGAAGCCGGCCACCCCCAGGTCGTCGGACACCAGCGTGCCGGCCCCGCCGGTGCTGGTGAGAATGGCCACGCGCTTGCCGCGCAGGTGGCGCCCGGTGGCCAGCGCCACGGGAATGTCCAGCAGGTCGTTGAAAGTCTGCGCGCGGATCACGCCCACCTGTTTGAACAGCGCGTCGTACATGCGGTCGGCGCCCGCCATGGCACCGGTGTGCGACACGGCGGCCTGTGCGCCCGCTTCCGAGCGGCCGATCTTGAAGGCCACCACCGGCTTGCCCTTGCTCGCAGCCTTCAGGCAGGCGGCACGGAACTTGGCCGGGTCGCGCACGGTTTCGATGTAGAGCGCGATCACCTGCGTGGCCGGGTCGTCGGCCAGGTGGTCGATGAAGTCGGCGAGCTCCAGGTCCACCTCGTTGCTGGTCGAGATCAGCTTGGAGAGGCCAATGCCTCGGGCAGCCGCCCGCGACAGCAGCGAGCCCAGGATGCCGCCACTTTGCGACACCACGCCGATGCCGCCCACCGGAAACTCATCCATCTCCAGCGCACCGGTGGCCGAAAGCACGATGGCGTCGGTCAGGTTCACCAGCCCGATGGTGTTGGGGCCGAGGATGCGCATCGAACCGGCCGCTTCCACCAGCTGTTTCTGGCGGCGCGCGCCGTTTTCACCGGTCTCGGTGTAGCCGCTGGCCAGCACGATGGCTGCTGCACAACCGCGCGCCGACAGCTCCTTCACCGCGAGGTGGGCACGCTCGGCGCCCAGCAGCACGATGGCGACGTCAGGCGTTTCCGGCAACGAGGCGATGTCGGCGTAACACGGCAGGTCACCAATGCGATCGGCCTTGGGGTTCACCGGCAGGATGCGACCGGCAAATCCGTGCTTCTGCAGGTAGGCCACCGGGCGGCCGGCGGTTTTGCCGGGATCGGCCGAGGCACCGATGATGGCCACGCTGCGCGGCTGTAGCAGACGGGAGATCGCGTTCATGGGGGCGGAAGTGGTGGCGTCCATGGTCTTCATTCCTTGCTGGCAGCTTTGGCCAGAAACGCTTCGACCGAGGCGCGGTGCTCGCTGCTGGTGTAGCAGATCCCCTGTGCCTGGCTGCCTTGCGCGAACACGTCGTGCGAAGTCAGCTCGAAGCTCTGGTTGAGGATGGTCTTGGTCAGCGCGATGGCCGTGCTGGAGGCCTGGCTCAGCTCGGCGGCCCAGGCCTGGGCGTCGGCCAGCAGCGTGTCGGCGCTGGTCTTGCGGTCCACGATGCCCAGCGCCAGCGCCTCGTCCACCTTGACCTGGCGGCCGGTGAAGATGAGTTCCTTGGCCTTGGCCAGGCCCACGCGGCGCGGCAAGAAATACATGCCGCCGCCGTCCGGGATGATGCCGCGCAGCACATACGACCAGGCAAAGCTCGCCCACTCGCTGGCCATGATGAAGTCGCAGGCCAGAGCGGTGTCGGCTCCCAGGCCCGAGGCCGCGCCGTTGACGGCGGCGATCACCGGCTTGGGGCAGGTGTGCAGCAGCGACTGCGTGTGGTGCACGCGCTGCTGGCGGTGCCAGCCGTTGAAGCCCACTTCGCCCGCCGGTGCGTTCATGCGCTTTTGCATGCCGCTGATATCGCCACCGGCGCAGAAGCCCTTGCCGGCGCCGGTCAGCACCAGGGCGCGGATCGCCTTGTCGGCCGTCACCGACTCCAGAGCGTGGATGAACTCCGAGCGCATGCCGTCGCTCATGGCGTTGCGCTTGTCGGGGCGGTTGAGGGTGAGCGTGGCGATGCCGTCGTTCACCTTCAGTTCGATCAGGGTGTAGTCCATGGTGTTGCTCGTTCGATCAGTGTTCGGTCGCTCATTCGGCCTTGATGCCGTTTTCCTTGACGATCTTCTTCCAGCGCGCCTCTTCGGCCTTCACATAACGGTCGAACTCGGCAGGACTGGAAGCGGTGACCACCAGACCTTCGTGCTCCACCTTCTTCACGAATTCAGGGCTTTGTGCGGCCTTCTTGATGGCGGCGTTGAGCTTGGTGATCACGGGAGCCGGCGTGCCAGCGGGCACAAAGAATCCGTACCAGCTTTCCACCGAGTAGCCCGGCACCGTGGCAGCAATCGTGGGGATGCCCTTGAACGCGGGCGATGGCTCGGGTGTCGTCACCGCAATGGCCCGCAGCTTGCCTTGATTCACCATGCTGGACACCGCGGCCGCCGTGCCAAAAAACAGGTCCACCTGGCCGCCCAGAAGGTCGGTCATGGCCGGGCCAGCGCCGCGGTAGGGAACGTGAAGCAGCTCCGCCTTGGTCAGGTTGATGAACATCTCGCCCGCCAGGTGAGCCGAGGTGCCATTGCCCTGCGATGCATAGGACAGTTGCTTACCCGACTTCACTGCGTCGAGGACGTCTTTCACGGTTTTGTACGGGCTCTCGGTGCGCACCACCAGCACGTTCGGGCCTTTCCCGACCAGGCTCACGGGAGCGAACGCGGTCTCGTTGTTGTAGGGCAGCTTGGGCAGCAGGCTGGGGTTCACGGCGTGCGCCATCGTGGCGATCACCAGCGTGTAGCCATCGGCAGGGCTCTTGGCGACCAGGTCGGTGCCGATCACGGTGCCGGCGCCGGGCTTGTTCTCGACGATCACCGTCTGGCCCAGCTCTTTGGACATGCCCTGACCCAGGGTGCGTGCGATCAGATCGGTACCGCCGGCTGGGGCAAACGGCACGACGATGCGCACGGTCCTCTCGGGGTATTCGGCATGTGCGGCGCCTGCCAAAACCGCCAGGCTCAGACAGAGGCCACTGGCAAGGCAACGCAGGGAAATGGGGAAAGATGTCATGGGATGTCTCCGTGATGAATGGGCTCGGGTGCGGCATCTGGTGTGGCGCCACATCGACCGATTGGCCGAACCCTGAGCTTAGGACCATGAGGCCGTTTTGAAACCTGCACAATTCCATTCAGTGGAATTTAGAATGCGCCTCTGAAGAGCTGAAACCCGCAGAAATACAGGGGTAAACCCTCGCAAGGCACACCATGAACCCGCTCGAAGAGAACCCCGGCCGATCGGCCTCCAACCGCTCGCTGCTGCGCGGCGCGGACATCCTGCGTGCTTTTCGCCCCGGATCGGATCTGCTGGGCAATGGAGAGATCGCGGAGCGCACAGGTCTTTCCGCCTCCACGGTGAGCCGCCTCACACAGACCCTGGTGGCTGCGGGTCTGCTGCAGCAAGACCGCGCCAGACGTGCCTACCGGCTCGCGCCTCTGGTGCTCAGCCTGGGACATGCCATGCGATCAGGCTCGCAGGTGCTGGCCATCGCCGCACCACGCATGCGCGCATTGGCGGAGCGCGAACGCATCAACGTCGGGTTGGCCTACCCCGATCGCGATGAGATGGTCTACCTGGAGTCGATCCGCTACAACCGCCGCGTCGCCCTGCGCAATGTGGTCTCGGGCCAGCGAGTCCCGATGGAGCTCACTTCGCTGGGTCAGGCTTACCTCGCAACAGCACCCGTGGAGCGCTACCGCGTGCTTGAACCTATCTTCAAACGACGGAACGGCAGGCACTGGACGACGGTCAAGCAAGCCATCGAGGTGTCGATGGACAACATGAAGTTGAAGGGCTATTGCTGGGCCAGCTGGCAGCCCGAGGTGATTGCTCTCTCGACGGCATTTCCGTCCGCAGAGGGTATTTGTGTCATCAACGTCAGCATGTCCACGCAAGACGAGGTTGATCGATGGGTCGCAGTGCTTGCTCCGAAGCTGATGCGCTTGAAGGAAGACATCTGTTCGGAATTGGCGAGACTTCCCGAAGCTTAGGTTTGCCCGGACTTGGCGGTCGTCTGGCTTCCTGATGGTTCAGCTCGGCACCTGAACGAAGGCGGTCCAGGTCCAATTTTTCTACACCAGACTCAAGGGGTCACTGGCATCCTGAACATACGGTGTGACGCAACCGGTGGCACCACAGAACTCACGAAAACCACGGGAATAGCAGTTCACTCGGGCGTGACCAAGGTCAGGTGAAGGCTGTTTGCAGCCGGCCAGATTTTTAGGGGCCGGTCACTGCCACCGCCGGAACCTGCCATTCCGCGTTTGCCAGGCGACCGACCGTTGCACCTACAACAGCGGCCACTCAACAGCACCAGTAAAAAAATGACTCCCGGGTGGCCTTTTCTCGGTCGGGTGAGGATTAGAACTTGAAGCCGACATCGTCGATAAGTCCCTGCAAATTACTCCTCGATAGGCCAGCAAATGTCGTAGTCGCCAGATTGGCGTTCAGCCTTGGCCTTCACCTTCTCGGCTTGCGACATCAGGGCGCACTTGTATCGTGGGTCCATCCCGGTCACCTTGTGGACCCCGTTCTCTGCTCTGGTCAAAAACCATGCTGTCATGGGCGCTCCAAGCAGATTCTTCGCCAAGACTCCTACTGCTACTTGATCATCAACCGTTTTAGTCTCTACAACCTGAACGGGTGTCTTGATGCAGTTGTCCATTGCCATGCAGTTCCCAAGCCATTGAAGGCCAGAAACGATGTTATTGCCGAATCTATGCTCAGAGCCTAGTGTGCTGCGGATCGCCTCAAGATTGTTTGCTTTGTAGGCCGTGATCAGCGCGTTAATGGCTTCTTCAGGTGTTTTTGCTTCTGCGAAAGGCGCGGCTTGTTGCTGGGTTGCCTTTTCCGAGCAGGCGGCGGTGAGAAGAACAAGTGCACCAGAAATTAGCGCTTTCGCGATACGAGAGGTCATTTTTCCTACCTATGATTATTCGTAAGCTACCGTCAAAGGCCAAGGACAGGTTCCAGCAGCCCTACGGGAAACCCGGTGTCTGACAAGAGCGGTAAGTGCTCAATCCGTGAGGGTGTCGCTAGAGGCCTGAACTATGCCACAACCATCTTGCCCGCTGCGAGCGAGGCCCTCAAGTCAATGGCAGCTTCCTTTGATCCAACTTTGTATGTGTACGACAGAGACTTTCCTCTCGCAATGTCGATGAGGTCAATTAGAGATTCCGTTGCCCTCAGAGCTTCAGCCGGAAGTTCTTGAGGCTCATAGCTGCTAAGTATGCCTTCCTTCATGTGAGCGATCTGCTGGTGTCGAATATTCACGACTGGCTCAGAAAGTAGAAGAAATCTATCGACAGCAACTTTTACTTTGACGCGCGATACCGGGAACGAGCCTCTCTTTAAGAGCATATACACAGATCTTACGTCCCTCCGTTTATCAGCGAGACGAGCTATGCGGATCACTAACATTTCCAGTAATGCATTGAGGGCTACAAGCTGATTCGCCAGTTCAAATCTTGTCACGCTATTCGGAAGGCGTTCCACCAATCGCTGATATGTGTAAATGGACGTCAGAATGTGCCAAGCCTCAACCTCAATTTCATCAAGTATCGTCATGAATCCTCCATCGTAGCATAATGAATGCATTCTGTAGCATCTACAGGGTAAACTGGAGAGTGCAAAGTATTCTAGCCATCCTTGTATTGAAGTTGAGCTTCAAAAGCTATCGTTTCAAATTGGAAATAGTGACGATTCCTGCTTTATTTTTCAGTTTCACTTCTTGCTTCCTCCATGGAGTCGTACTCTTTGTAATATCCGGATGGATGGGAAACAACTACCTTGCCATTGCCTCGAAGTGAGAAATCAAGGACCATGCCACGACCGATTTTACCTTTCTCAAATTCATGCTCGAATTGCATTTTTGGCTTATTTGAAAGTGTCTCGATATCGTGCGCAGCAGCTAGCGCATCATCTATTGTATTAAATCCTTGATCGGAGAATATGTATTTATTTAGTATTTCGTTTTTGGAAATATTGTATTTTTTTACAAGATAGTCTTGATAGCCGATCAATTGAAGATTGACTGGGCCTGTGTATGATATTTTTTGGCTGATCCCATCGTTCTCCTTTTGAGGCGTATTAGGCAGCTCGCTTCTGCATGCAGGGCAAATTTTTGCAGCTTCAGGAATGATCGAAGAGCACTGGGGGCACTTCTTCATGCCTGGTGTATTCTCGTCTGGCTTTATTAACAAAGAGTGAATCAAAGCTATTAGAAAAAATGCTAAACCATAAAAATACCAAGGTGCAAAACTTCTTCCTTTGTTGCTCGCAATCATTGCGGGGATAATGGCCAGCAGCAAGACTAAAAGTATGAATAGTTCCATAATAAAATGAGGATTTTGTGTACTTCGGAGAATAAGAATGTATTGAATTCTATTAATTCTCATTGGAAACTTTGCGCATTCTAGACCCAGCGCAAGAAGTTTGATGCTAATATAGCAGTAGGCTTGAAAATCGAATTCGCGCGAGAGCGAAACCACTCGGCGGGAGCCTTCTAGCCGAGGGACTTCCTGATCTTTGCAGCAGGGAGGCGGTTGTGAGACCCCGTTTTCAGATGACTGCAACGGGTCGAGAGTGTGAGTTCTATCCTTGGTGCAGCGGACATTCGACCGCGAGTTGGCGGAACGACCGGTGGCCTGCCACGCTGGATGAGTGCAGCCCTCTCGATACCTGTCATTGATTCCGCCGCGCTGCCGGGTGAGCCGGTGACGGCTTCGTGCCAGGCAACGTGAACTCAGCTCCCGGGCGCGACCGACGGCAAACGCTGCACAGCAGTCTGTGGTGCCTCGAAGCTGAATACGTCTGTGGATCGAAATGCGTCGTCCGACATCAACGAACCCGCGTTGACCGCCCTCGCCCTCTCAGCTCAGCCAGCGCTCCCGCTGCCAGCACCAAGTGCCGCCGCACATCCCCATCCAGCGTATCGAGCATGTCGCGGTACACCCGGGCCTGCGCTACGTTGGCCTGGGTCAGGAGCCGCGTAAGAGCATGGACATTCCGGCTGAGATCGGACATGTGGCTATTCGACGCCGTGAGCGCCGCGATGTGCTCTGACCGGCTTCCTCCGTTCAACAGCACGGGCACACCGGCGACCAGACCAACCACGTAGTCGCCTGGACTCATCCCGGCTCGCTTGGCCGCCGCCAGCACGGCCATTGCGTCCTGGTGTCCCATGCGCAGGCAAAGGCGCTCCCTGTCGCCAGAGCGCCTGGGGCGTGGCCTGAGATCGACGACCTCCTTTTTCTCTTCTGGCACGCCCAATGCCTGCTCCAGGGCCTTTCGCACCAGCTCTGAGGGTGACACACCCTGGGCCCGTGATCGCGCCAGGAGGGCCGTCTTCAGGCCCTGCAGATCGATGCTGATGCGCTCGCGAGATTGTGTTTCCATGACGGCCTCCAGACACGTGATCACCCTTGGGTGAGCGTGTCGGACAACCGGCGCCACCGCGCCTTTCCTGCACTCATCCATGAAGGCAGTCTGTGCTCAGTTCGACCGTCCTGATGCGCTGGATTTGGCCCTGAATCCAGCCGTGGAAGGAGCCTGTTTCGCCCTGAAGATGGGCCTCAGTGCCCACGATCCAGGAACGTTTGCACCAACGTCGACCCGACACCGGGACAACCCACCCAAGAGCGGACCAGTACCGATACAGCAGCGGACCAGGATCGGGTCGAAAGTGAACCACCACCGAACTAGAAAACCGACATGAAGCTGGCACCGAAGGATCCACCGGGTCGAAGCACACGCCGAGCGCGTGGCTTCGCGACCGATATCGGGCAGCTTCGTGCGCAGGGCTACACCTTCGAGGCGATCCGCCAGGCTTTGGCCGAGGCCGGGGTGAAAGTCAGCAAGAGCACGGTCCAACGCGAGATGGCGCGACTGGCTTCGACATCTTCCTCTGACTCCGTCGCCGTCACTGAACCCTCGCTTCCGGTCTCAGTTCCCGCGTCCGCGCCCTCCCCTGTGGCGCCCTCCGTTGCAACCGACCTGCGCAGTGGCAAGGAAATCGCCGAAGCGTTTGCAGGCTCCCGGATCACCAACCCCCTCTTCCGTGCCAGGCACATTGAAAAGGACCTCCCATGAAGATCGCCGTCATCAACTTCTCCGGCAACGTGGGCAAGTCCACAGTGGCCCGCCATCTGCTGCTGCCCCGCATCCCGGGGGCCGAACTCATCACCATCGAGAGCCTGAACGCCGACGAGGGACAGGGTCAGGCGCTGCGAGGTCGCCAGTTCGGCGAATTGCAGGAGTACCTGCAGACGGTGTCCAGTGTGGTGGTGGACATCGGCGCGAGCAATGTGGAAGAGCTGATGGGCCAGATGCAGCGCTACCGCGGCAGCCATGAGGACTTCGAAGCGTTCGTGGTGCCCACGGTACCGGCGCTCAAACAGCAGCAGGACACCATCGCCACCCTGATCGAGCTGAGCCGCCTCGGTGTGCCGACGTCGCGCCTGAAGCTGGTCTTCAACATGGTCGAGTCCGGGGTCACGGTGGCCCAGGCCTTTGATCCTCTGCTGGCCTTCCTAAAGCATCAGCCCATCGCCAAAGTGAACCTGAACTGCAAGCTGGGGGCCAATGAAATCTATGGACGTATCAAGGGCACAAAGACCGATCTGGCCACACTGGCAACCGATCCCACTGACTACAAGGCGCTGATCGCCCAGGCCAAGGGCACCACCGAAAAAGTGGCATTGGCCCAGAAGCTGGCCACGCGGCGCCTGGCCATCGGCGTGGTACCGGAACTGGATGCCTGCTTCGCCGCGCTGGAGTTCAAGCCATGAACCGCCCGAGCACCGCCAAGGAGGCGCTGCTGGCTGAGGCACTGGGAGAAATGGCTTCTTTGATACAGCGAGTGGAGACTTTGGCACCTGATCTGGAAGCGTCCAGGCAGGCGCTGGTGCGGTCGCATGGAGAACTCGTCAACGAAGTGGCAATTTTCAAGACCCAGATGACGCAGGTCATCGGATTCGCCAAGGTGCAAACGGCCAAGCACATCGGTCAGAGCGCTGACGAAGCGGCCAAGAAGCTGATCTCCATCCAGACCGAATCCATGAAATCGGCCGGGCGTGAATTGTTCCGGGCTGAGATCGATCCTGTTGTGCGTCAGGTGATCCAGCAGTTGCAGGAACTGGCTGAGCGACAAAGTCGCCAAGTGATGACCATATGGTCATACGCAGGCGCAGCGATAGGGGGATGCGTGCTTTCTCTGGCATCCGCTGCCTTCTGGATATGGCTGCTTCGGCCGTGACCATGAAACCCAGAACCGTGGCCTGGTGGTACTTTTGGTTGTATCTCGCTCCTGCCAGTGATCTCGCAACCCTTGGGGCCCACCAGGAAACGCGCCAGCGTCGCTGGGGTGGGTGTCTTCACCCGTGTAAGTAGTGACTCCAGACACCCCGAGGCACCAAACCGTGTGTTGATTCAGCCTACAAGTTCATGCCTTCAGCATCGTGCGCCGCAGCATCGATTTTCGTCTTGCCCAAGACGATCACCTCTCTCGCGCTTTCGCCACGCATCCAACAGTCCAGCATGTCCGCCCACACCTGCATGAGAACCCGCCGAGGCCCGGACAATCGAGCATGGTTGTAGGCGGCAGCGACTTGGTCCTTTTTCTGGTGGGCCAGGCAGGCCTCGACCAAGGCCTCCGGGAAGAGCGCGTCGTTGAGCCTTGATGAGAACGTTCGGCGCAGGTCGTGCACGGAGACTGGCAGAAACAGCTCCTGACTGGGTGTTCGATCCTTGTTGATCCGGTCCACCGAAGCGGCGATCGTCCGGTTCAACGTGGCCTGGCTGATCGGCTCGGCGGATTCATACCGGCTGGGATGGAGAAAGTTGCTCGACGGGAAGCAGGTTCGAAGCGTTGTCAAAATGTCCAGGGCCTGCTCTGCCAAATACACCGTGTGCGGCTTGCCTGCCTTCATCCTCTCGGCTGGGATCAACCACTGTGTCCGTTCCCAGTCCACTTCCGCCCAGGTGGCCCCGATGAATTCACCTTTGCGCACACCCGTCAGCAGCAAGAACCTGACCGCCAGCCGAAGTGTCGGCGCGGTGCCGGTCATCTCCAGTCCGTCGAGCAAGGTCTTGATTTCATGGCGGTTCAGGTTGCGCTCACGCGGGACAAACGTCGCATAGGCCTTCCGGGCAAGCGCTTCCGCCGGATTGGCGATATCGACGCCTTTGCCATTGGCGAACCGGTAGACCTGCAACACCAGTTCCCTGGCGTGCACGGCAGGACCTGGGCCTCGTTCAGTCTTGACGCGGTCGAGCAACTCACCCAGCGCGACCGGCTTGATTTCATCGAGGTTCAGCTTCCCGAACGGGCCGGCCAGGATGCGGTCGTAGATCGAACGCCGTAACGCCAGAGTGCTCTCGGCCAGGCGCTCGGCACCGCTCTTGGCGTCGGATTTGAACTCAAAGTACCGCTTCGCCCAGCGCCCGAAGTTCATGGCGTCGGCGCCTTCGCTGCGCTGCTCGACCTTGGCCCGGGCGGGTGATCGCCCGGAACTGACATCGACACGCGCCCGAGCCAGCAGGAGTCGCGCCTCCTCCAGCGTCACATCCATGCCATAGGCCAGGTGAGATCGCTGAGCATGGCGGGCCACCGGTTCATGGCGTCCGATGGTCAGCGTCTCGCGTCGGCCGCTCAATCGGTAGTCGTAGCGGAAGGACCTGCTGCCACTGGGCGAGACGACGACGTAGAGACCGTTGCCTCCGTCGCTGACCTTGTAGGCTCGCTCACCCGGCAGTAGTTCTCGCAGTTTGGTTTCCGTCAATCCGTGGCGCGTTCTAGCGCTCGCCAGTCCAACCCGCGCCCGTTCCATCGAGGTGTTCATGAGGTCTCCGATCCGTTGCATGTCGCAGGACCGAAATACCGTCATGGGGTCTGACGGTATCGCTGCAGGCCTGCCAGCTTAGGTGCCCGGATACCGTCAAGTCAACCGTCAGATCGCCTGGGACGCCCTGGGATTCGATGGGACGCCGTGGGACGCTAAGTTCTTATCCCTAAAGGGAAATCGGGTTTTCCTGGGATGTTCCGAAACACCTTGGGACGATCTTGGCTCATTCCCACTCGATCGTGGCGGGCGGCTTGCTGCTCACGTCGTAGGTCACACGGTTGATGCCTCGCACCTCATTGATGATGCGGCTCGACACTTTCTTCAGCAGCGCGTAGGGCAACTCGGCCCAGTCGGCGGTCATGAAGTCGCTGGTCTGCACCGCGCGCAACGCGACCACGTAGTCGTAGGTGCGGCCGTCACCCATCACGCCCACGCTCTTGACTGGAAGGAACACGGTGAAAGCCTGGCTGGTGAGGTCGTACCAGCTCTTGCCGCTGATGGGGTCGATGGTTGAACGCAGCTCTTCGATGAAGATCGCGTCGGCGCGGCGCAGCAGGTCGGCAAACTCCTTCTTCACCTCGCCCAGGATGCGCACACCCAGACCGGGGCCAGGGAACGGGTGGCGGTAGACCATGTCGTGCGGCAGGCCGAGCGCGACGCCGAGTTCACGCACCTCGTCCTTGAACAGGTCGCGCAGCGGCTCCAGCAGTTTCAGGCCCAGCTGCTCAGGCAGGCCGCCCACGTTGTGGTGGCTCTTGATGGTCACGGCCTTCTTGCTCTTGGCACCACCGGACTCGATCACGTCTGGATAAATAGTGCCTTGTGCCAACCACTTGGCACCTTTTATTGATACACCACTTGAAATGAGTTTGGCGGCTTCGGCCTTGAAGACCTCGACGAATTCGCGGCCGATGATCTTGCGTTTGGCTTCCGGTTCGCTCACCCCAGCCAGGTGGCCGAGGAACTGGTCGGCCGCGTCCACGCGGATCACCTTGGCGTGCAGCTTGCCGACGAACATGTCCATCACCATGTCGCCCTCGTTCAGGCGCAACAGGCCGTGGTCGACGAACACGCAGGTGAGCTGGTCGCCGATGGCGCGGTGGATCAGGGCCGCGGCCACCGACGAGTCCACGCCGCCCGACAGGCCGAGGATCACCTCCTCGTCGCCCACCTGTTCGCGGATCTTCTGCACAGCCTCTTCGATGTGGTCGCGCATCACCCAGTCCGGGCGCGTGCCGCAGATCTCCAGCACGAAGCGCTCCAGCAGCGCCCTGCCCTGCACCGTGTGCGTGACCTCGGGATGGAACTGCACCGCGTAGTAGCCGCGGGCCTCGTCGGCCATGCCGGCGATGGGGCAGCTGTCGGTGCTGGCCATGAGCTTGAAGCCGGGCGGCATTTCGGTGACCTTGTCACCGTGGCTCATCCAGACCTTGAGCATGCCGTGGCCTTCCGGTGTGTGGAAGTCGGCTATGTCCTTGAGCAGGGGCGTGTGGCCGCGGGCACGGACCTCGGCGTAGCCGAATTCGCGGGTGTGGCCCGCTTCCACCTTGCCGCCCAGCTGCTGCGCCATGGTCTGCATGCCGTAGCAGATACCCAGCACCGGCAGGCCGAGTTCAAACACCGCGTCGGGCGCCTTGTCGTCCACTTCGTAGACGCTGGCGTGGCTGCCCGAAAGGATCACGCCCTTGAGCTGACCGTCGGCGGCGAACTCGCGCACCCAGTCGCTGCTCACATCGCAAGGATGCACTTCGCAGTACACATGCGCTTCACGCACGCGGCGAGCGATGAGCTGGGTGACCTGGGAACCGAAATCGAGGATGAGGATTTTCTGGTGCTGCATGGCGTTGTCTGGCTGGGCTGTTCAGAAAGCAAAAAGGCCGTCCATCAGGACGGCCGCTGGCGCATGAGCGCTTATTCCGCTCGATAGTTGGGAGCTTCTTTGGTGATCTGCACATCGTGCACATGGCTTTCGCGGATGCCGGCCGAGGTGATCTCGACAAACTCCGCCTTGTGGCGCATGTGTTCGATGGTGGGGCAACCGCAGTAGCCCATCGAGGCGCGCAGGCCGCCGGCCATCTGGAAGATGATCGACACGACCGAGCCCTTGTAGGGGACGCGACCTTCGATGCCTTCGGGCACCAGCTTGTCGGCGTTCGGGTTGCCGGTGCTGCTTTCCTGGAAGTAGCGGTCGGCGCTGCCCTGCTGCATGGCGCCGATGGAGCCCATGCCACGGTAGCTCTTGTAGCTGCGGCCTTGGTACAGAACGATCTCGCCCGGGGCCTCTTCGGTGCCGGCGAACATGCCGCCCATCATCACGGTGTTGGCGCCGGCCGCGATGGCCTTGGCAATGTCGCCGCTGTAGCGGATGCCACCGTCGGCGATCATCGGCACGCCGGTGCCCTGCAAGGCCGTGGCCACATTGTCGATGGCCATGATCTGGGGCACGCCCACACCGGCCACGATGCGGGTGGTGCAGATGGAGCCGGGGCCGATACCGACCTTGACACCGTCGGCGCCGGCTTCCACCAGCGCCATGGCCGCACCGCCGGTGGCGATGTTGCCGCCGATCACGTCCACCTGCGGGTAGTTCTGCTTGACCCAGCGCACGCGGTCGATCACGCCTTTGCTGTGGCCGTGCGCCGTGTCCACCACGATGGCGTCCACGCCGGCTTTCACCAGCGCTTCCACGCGCTCTTCGGTGCCTTCGCCCACGCCCACTGCTGCGCCCACGCGCAGACGGCCGGCGGCGTCGCGCGCGGCGTTGGGGAAGTTGAGCTGTTTGGTGATGTCCTTCACCGTGATCAGGCCCTTGAGCTCGAAGGCTTCGTTCACGAGCAGCAGGCGTTCCAGCTTGTGCTTGTTGAGCAGGGTCTTGGCCTCGGCCGGCGTGGTGCCGTCGGGCATGGTGATCAGGCGCTCACGCGGTGTCATGATCTCGCTGACCGGCAGGTCGTAGCGGGTTTCAAAACGCAGATCGCGCCCGGTGACGATACCGACCACACGGCCCTCCTCCACCACCGGGAAGCCGGAGATGCCCAAGTCATCGGACAGCTTCATGACCTGCCGGATCGTGGTCTGGGGCGTGATCACCACCGGGTCGCGCAGCACGCCCGACTCGTAGCGCTTGACCTTGGCCACATGGGCGGCCTGCTCGGCTGGAGTGAGGTTCTTGTGGATGATGCCGATGCCGCCTTCCTGGGCAATGGCAATCGCCAGCCGGGCCTCGGTCACGGTGTCCATCGCGGCTGAAACCAGCGGCAGGTTCAGCTTGATGTTGCGGGAAAACTGGGTGGCGAGAGAGGTGTCCTTGGGGAGGACCTGGGAGTACGCTGGCACCAACAAGACATCGTCGAAGGTGAGCGCTTTGCCGAGTAGGCGCATGGGGTAAAGCTCCAAAAGCACTATTGTATCCGGGTGCCCGACGCTGCCGGGGTGGGGCGGTGTCCTCCCATACGGTGTCTGAGCGTGGCAAAAATGCCTCTGCAACATCAACTCGGTCACTGGTGCGGCAGATCGTCGTCCTGCCCGCCAGAGGGGGACGTTAAACTGGACAGATGGAACATTCAACCTCTTCCCTGTCCGGCACCCTCAAGTTCGCGCTCACCGCGTTGATGGTTTTGGCTTGCAGCAGCGCGCCCGCACAATGGCTGTGGATTGATTCCGCCGGCAACAAGGTGTTCAGTGACACCGCCCCGGCACCCGGCGTGCCTGAAAAGAACATTTTGAAGCGACCTGGCATGCGCAGCGCCCCCGCTGCGGTGGAAGCTGAACCCGCGGTCGCAGCGCCTCAAGCGGCGGCCCCCTTGAGCCCACCCAAACCCAGCGGGCGCGACGCGGCGCTGGAAGCCAAGAAAAAACAGGCCGAAGATGCGGAGTTGGCGAAGAAAAAAGCCGAGGCTGAAAAAATAGCCAAGGCGCGGGCCGAAAACTGTGATCGGGCCCAGCGCGCCAAAACGACCCTGGATTCGGGCGTTCGCGTAGCAACCACCAACGCCAAAGGTGAGCGCGAGATCATGGACGACAAAGCCCGAGCCACCGAAACGCAACGGCTCAACGAAATCATCCGCGCCGATTGTGGCCCGGCTCCCCAGGCAAAAGCCCAATAAGACGACGCTTCGGTGGGCGGACTCGTCCTTCCCGGACGGATCAGTAGCCCGCCTTGGAGCCCGGCCTGCGCCGGGCAAACAGGCCGGTGCCACGAGCGCCCTGCCCCACGAAGCGCTCCCGGCGCGCCACCTTCGGGTCCACCCGTAGAGCGCGGTACACCTCCACCCGATCGCCCTCCCGGAGCACCGTGGCTGGCGTCGCTTTGTGACCCCAGATGCCCAGTGCCAGTGGCTCGCCCTGTATTTCCGGGAATTGCGCCAGCCAGCCGCTTTGCGCCAACGCCTGAGCGACGCTGCAACCGTCGGCGACCTGCAACGCCAGTTGATGCACCATGCGGGGCGCACTGGCGTAGACCAGCGTGATGTTCATGCGCCGTACACTTGGTCGGCGCGCTTGACGAAGGCATCCACCAGATTGCCCGCGATCTTGTCAAACACCGGGCCCACCAGCTTGGCCAGTGTGTTGCTGGAGAAACCGTAGGTCAGGCGAAATTCCACCTTG
>Ga0209262_10000351_pt1 | contig 22424 bp, 20 predicted proteins | sample Lowcelwee11metaG_FD_187171 | JGI IMG/M metagenome (GOLD analysis project Ga0209262, IMG submission 187171) | Freshwater pond sediment microbial communities from the University of Edinburgh, under environmental carbon perturbations - Low... | ecosystem: Environmental > Aquatic > Freshwater >...
CGCCCTGCGCGAGACCTGCCGGGCGGAGATCCTGGAAAAACAGCGGGCCATCGCGCACGGCCTTCCGGGAAGCATGGAAGAAAACGCCTTGTGGCAGGAGCTGGAAGGAAAGATCGCGGCGTTGATGTTCCAGGCCGCCGTCCAGGCGCAAGGCGGCGACGGGGGAGGCACGGCCGCCGAAGCTGCCATCGGGGACCTCATGGCCTGGCGCGCTTTTTTCCTGCCGGATGGTCAACGCCCGGTCAGAGGAAATACGGCGGCCAAAAAACTCCTGCTGGATCATTTCAGCGCCCGCCCTGACGCCGAACGGATTTTTCTCGTCTGGTGCCTCCTGCGACGGGCGACCGGGCTCGCGGTCGATGGAAAAAGTGACCCGGGGCGGCGGTTCAGCGACTGGGGGTTGGCGGCCGTGATCGATGATATTCTGCGCGACTTGGGCGTGGCGGAAACGGCGATCGGCCCAACCCTCCTGATGCTGGGCGTATTCTGCGCTTTTGCCGGCCGCATCGGGGAATTTGCCTTGCATCTCGACGGGTCGGAAGAGAGAACGGCCGACGCCACGGCGGCGTTGGTCGGGACCCTGCTCGCCGACGACCGGGTCCAGGCCCTGCTGCAGGTGAATCGCTACCGGGAGGACCTGTACTTCTCCAGGGAAGGCTTCGCCTTGTTCAGCGAGTGGCTGCGGGTCCTGATCCTTTGGGAGCTCTGCCGGGCGGATGATAAAACCCGAGGGGAACAAAGACCAGCCGCGGCGGAATTGATCGAATTATTGAATTTTTTACCCCAGCTGGCCGCGCAAGCCGGGTATAAACTGGAGAAATTTCTAGGGAAACTCTCCATGCTCGCGGGCTGACAACTGTCCTTCCGACCGGACGCCGGACCCTGGTTGACCCCTGCAGATTCGTAGTGGCGGGGATTTATTTTGACCCAGGCCCTTGCATTCCGGCCAAATAAATTATAGAATAAACATCTTGTCTGGAGAGGTGTCCGAGCGGTTTAAGGAGCACGCTTGGAAAGCGTGTGTACTGGAAACGGTACCGTGGGTTCGAATCCCACCCTCTCCGATGACGCCTGTTCCCCGGGGCAGGAAAGGCCCCGTAAAAAAGGAAAAAAGGCTCAGGAGCCCGGCGGTGCGAACCTATGAACCTTGCCAGGACCGAAAGGTAGCAGCAATAAGTAGAATTTCGCAGGTGTCCGGGATTTCCTGAGCCTTTTAAATGTGAAAATAAAATGTATCTTGCCTTAGCCCGAAAATACCGGCCGCAGACATTCGCCGACCTGATCGGCCAGGCCAGCATCTGCAAGACCTTGCAGAACGCCATCGCCATGAACAAGGTCTATCCCGCCCTGATCTTTTCCGGCATGAAGGGCGTCGGTAAAACTTCCTCGGCCCGCATCCTGGCCAAGGCGTTGAACTGCGAAAAGGGGCCGGCCATCGAGCCCTGCAACGCTTGCCAGACCTGCCTGGAGATCACCGATGACAATTCCGCCGATTACATGGAGATCGACGGCGCCTCCAACAACGGCGTCAATGAAGTGCGCAGCCTGCGCGAGACGGTCAAGTACAAGCCGCTGAAGAACCGCTACCGCATCGTGGTCATCGACGAAGTGCACATGCTGTCCAACGCCGCCTGGAACGCCCTGCTCAAGACCGTCGAAGAGCCCCCCGAACACACCATCTTCATCATGGCCACGACCGATTTTCACAAGATCCCCGCCACCATCGTTTCCCGCTGCCAGCATTTTGAGTTTAAGCGCATCCCTTTCGAGGTGATCAAGCAGGTGCTCAAGGACATCTGCCAGAAGGAGTCGATCAAGATCTCCGACTACGCCCTATACCTGATCTCGCGCTCGGCTGAAGGCAGCCTGCGCGACGCCAAGAAGATCCTCGACCAGGCCATCGCCATCTCCAACGGCGACGTCAAGGACGACGACGTGGTGGCCATCCTGGGCATCATCGCCGAGGAGACGTTCATCAGCCTGACCCGGGACGTGTTCGGCCAGGATCGCAAGGGCATCATCGAGCAGATCAACCAGCTGATCGAGCGTGGCACCGACCTGCGTTTCTTCTATACCGAGTACCTGCGTTTCATCCGCGACGTGATCGTCATCAAATCCATTCCCGATTCCGAGCGCCTGCATAACCTGAACCCGGAGAACATCGCAGGGATCAAGGAGATCGTCAAGGACGTCAGCGAAGTCGAATTGCTCCGTTTCTTCAACGCGGTAAAGGAATTGGAGCAGACCATCCGCAACACCGAGCACCCCTCCATCATCCTGGAATACATGTTCCTCAAGCTGAGTTACTTTTCGGCCCTGGTCAGCATCGAGGAGTACCTGAAAAAGATCAGGGATGTCCAGCCGCTGCCGGCGGCCGCCCCGGCCGCGCCGCCGCCCCGGCCGGTTGAAAGCACGCCGGCCAAGGCTGCGGAAGCGGATTGGATCCCGGAACTGAAAGCGCGCATCGAGAAGGAAAAGCCCCGCATGGCTTCGGTTTTGAGCGCTTCCTCCCTGTCCTTGCGCGGCAACACGCTTTTTATCGAGGTGGCCGCCAATTTCGAGAACGCCTGGAAAATGATGAAGGAAAACAGGCCCTACCTGAACGAACTGGCCCAGGAGCTCGCGGGGCGCGAGGTCGGGCTGGAGATCGTCCTGCAGGAGGCCCTGCCGAAAAGCGTCGGGGAAAGGATCGTGCAGGAGCTGAAGAACGACAAAAAGATCAAGAGCCTCAAGGACAAGATCAAGGGCAACGTGATCGCCGTGGAAAGCGTCAAGGGAGGCAAGGATGCCTAAAATACCGAATATGAACCAGATGATGGGCCTGGCCCAGAACATGGCCAAGCGCATGGAAGAGGAAATGGACGCGCTGTCCGTCGAAGGCAATGCCGGCGGCGGCATGGTCACGGTGAGCATGGACGGGCACAAGCATCTGAAAGCCCTGCGCATCGCCCCGGACGTGGTCGACCCGGCGGACATCGAAATGCTGCAGGACCTGATCCTGGCCGCGGTCAACGATGCCCGCACCCAGGTCGAGGAAAAGCTGAAAGGCAGCCTGGGCGGCCTCGCCGGAGGGGCCGGCGGCTTCCCCGGAGCGCCCGGCGGTTTCCCTTTCGGCGGCATTTGATGCCCCCTCGTGTTTTGCGGTCGCGGGCGGTCGCCTCATGATCGACTACACGCCGCCGCTGGCCCGGCTGATCGAGGAGCTGAAAAAGATCCCCGGCATCGGCCGCAAGTCGGCGCAGAGGATCGCTTTTTACCTGCTGCGCACCGACAAGAAAAACGCGCTGGCATTGGCCGATTCCATCGTCCAGGCGCGTGAAAAGATATTTTATTGCTCGGTTTGCAACAATATCACCGCCGTCGACCCCTGCGAGATCTGTTCCAGTTCCGATCGCGACGGCGAGCAGATCTGCGTGGTCGAGGAGCCTTTCAATATCCATTCCATCGAGAAGACCGGGCTGTTCCACGGCTACTATCATGTCCTGATGGGCAATCTCTCGCCGATCCGCGGCATCGGCCCGGACGAATTGCGCATCGCCGGCCTGCTGGAGCGCATCCGGCGTGGGAATTTTCGCGAGATCATCCTGGCCACGAGCCCGACCACCGAGGGCAGCGCCACGGCCCATTATTTGACAGAAATTCTCCGGCAGTATAAAATTATCATTTCACGGATAGCCCTGGGCCTCCCGGTCGGCGCCGACCTGGATTACGCCGACGAGGTGACGATCGCCAAGGCCATCGAAGGTCGCCTGGAAGTCAAGTAGGAGGTGACATGGAAAGCGGACGGTTGTTATTTTTTATCTGCAATGCTATGATGAGCCGAGATGAAAGAAAAGGCGACGCCCGAGAGGGAATGATTTGAGAGAAAGATAAAAAATGCAAGAAAACTTTATCATTTACAATGAAGAATATGTCCTGATCAAGGAAGTTCTTCGCAAGTTAAAAGGCAATACCAGCGCCAAGGCCGTGTTCATCACCGATTCGGAAGGCCATTGCATTGCCTCGTCCGGGGAGATGGACGACGTCAACCTGAATTCCATTTCTTCGCTCATCGCCGGCAGCGTCGCCGCCATCAACAGCATCGCCCAGATGCTGAAAATCGAGAATTTTACGGCGGTGCTCAACGAGTCCGCCAAGGAGAGCCTGCATATTTCGCTGATCAACGACCGGACCATGCTGGTGGTCATCTTCGATAACACCTCCAACCTCGGTCTGGTGCGTTTCCGCGTGCGCAGCGCCCTGGAAGAGCTTGTCAAGATTTTCCTGACCATTAACAAAAAACTGAAAGCCACCGATAAAATTCCCGGCGGGTCCCCCTTCGAAGGGGTGTCCGATGAGGACATCGATCGCATTTTTGGAGACTGACCTTGTCCTTCCTAAACTACTCCACCCGCGAGATCAATTTCAAGATTGTCTATTACGGCCCCGGGCTCAGCGGCAAGACCACCAATATCAAGTACATTTACGAAAAAATAAAAAAGGACAACAAGGGCAAATTGGTGAGCCTGGCCACCGAGACCGAACGGACCTTGTTCTTCGATTTTTTCCCCCTCGACCTCGGCACCATCAAGGACTACAAGGTGCGTTTTCACCTTTACACGGTCCCCGGGCAGATATACTACAGTGCTTCGCGCAAGCTCATTTTGAAGGGAGTGGACGGCCTGGTTTTCGTGGCCGACTCCCAGACCGAGCGCTACGAGGCCAACATCGAAAGCATCCAGGACATGCTGGAGAACCTGCGCGACTACAAGATCGATTTTCCCACCATCCCCTATGTCCTGCAATTGAACAAGCGCGACCTGCCCAACGTCACTCCGGCCAACGAACTGATCAGCGTCCTGAGGAAGAAGGAAGAGCCGGTGCTGGAAGCGGTCGCTTACAAGGGCGATGGGGTGGTGGATACGCTGAAGGCCATCTCCAAGCTGATCATGGCCGAAGTCAAGAACAAGATCGGGTAATAAAAGGTATAAGGTTCAAGGTGGAGGGTTTAAGGCTGTGGCACTGTACCGAACCCGGTTAATGATCCTCCCCCTGCGCCTTACGCCCTAAACCTTACGCCCTTCTTCTCAGGGCGTGATGATCGACGTATCCTGGCGACCCTTCCAGTTGCGGATGACCTCGGCCAGGCGCTTGACCCCTTCCTCTATCTCAGCCATGCTGGAATAGGAGAAATTCATGCGGAAAGAATTGTGGCCGCCGCCATCGGGGTAGAACGCCGTGCCCACCACGTAGGCCACCTGTTTTTCGATGGCGCTGTGGAACATTTCGCCGGCATCGATGCTTTCCGGCATCGTGACCCACAGGAAAAGGCCGCCCTGGGGATGGGTCCACTTCAATCCCGGCAACTTGGGCATGTACTGGGACAGCTTGGCCAGCATGAAGTCGCGCTTCTCCCTGTAGGCCTTGATGATCACGGCGATCTGCTTTTCCAGCAAGCCGCGGTGCAGATACTCGTAAAGGATAGCCTGGTTGAACGGGGGAGAGCAGAGGTCAACCGATTGCTTGGCCGTAACCGCTTTCTGGATCAATTCCGTGGGGCCGGCCATCCAGCCCAGCCTGAAGCCCGGCAGCAGGATCTTGCTGAAGGTGAACAGCGACAGGACGCGCTCCGAGTTCATGCCGATCAGCGCCGGTTCGGTCTTGCCCTCGAAACGGAGCTGGCGATAGGGGGAGTCCTCGATGATGACCAGGTCGTGCTTTTCGGCGATGCGGATGAGCTCCTTGCGCCGTTTCAGGCTCATGGTGATGCCCGACGGGTTCTGGAAATCGGGGATCTCATATATGAATTTCGGCTTGCTGCCCTTGGCCGCCAGCTTTTCGATCTCCGCTTCAAGCTGGGCGGTCTGCGTGCCTTCCTCGTCCTGTTCGATGCCCAGCATCTTGGCCCCGTAGGAATGAAAAGCCTGGATGGCGCCGACATAAGTGGGGCGGCTGGTCATGACCACGTCGCCCGGGTCGACGAATACCTTGCCGACCAGGTCCAGTCCCTGCTGGGAGGAGGTGACGATCAGCAGGTGATTGCTGGTGATGTTCACCCCATCCTTCTGCATCAGCGTGGCCAGCTCCTCGCGCAGGCGGTTGTCGCCCTCGGTGGGGCCGTACTGCAGGGCGGTTTTTCCCTCCCGCTCCATGACGATGCGCGACATCTCCTTGATGTCGTCAATGGGAAACAGGTCCGGAGCGGGCAGGCCGCCGGCGAAGGAGATGATCCCCGGCCGGGCGGTGAGCTTCAGCAGCTCGCGGATCTCCGAGCGCTTCATGCCCTTGGCATTATTGGAATAGAATTGATCGTAATTAACCACGGCATCCTCCTTGTGGATGATGATAATCGTTAAAGGTTAAATCTATTTATATTACAATTTCGGGGGATTTGCAAGCCTCCGCAGGACGGAATGCAGGTCCAAATTCCAGCGATATCCGGATCCCCCCTGTTTTCCCCCCTTGGGCAAGGGGGGAGAAGGCAATCGCTCAGGGGGTGGCGCAGCCGGGGGGATAAGAGATCGGCTCTAGTTCATATTCCAACGATATTCGGATCCCCCCTGTTTTCCCCCCTTGGCATATTCCAGCGATATTCGGATCCCCCCTGTTTTCCCCCCTTGGGTAAGGGGGGAGAAGGCAATACCCCCTTTACTTAAGGGGGGTGGCGCAGCCGGGGGGATAAACATTTCGTAGAATGCGTTTTGCATGTTTTTTTGAAAAAACCGTTGATTCTGTTATAGTCGGACCATGATTCTGCTTCTGCTGGCTTCATTCATCTGGGCTTTTTCCTTCGGCCTGATCAAGAAACATCTCGGCGGCCTGGACGCCGGGTTCGTGGCCTTCTCGCGCCTGTTCCTGGCGCTGCTTCTTTTCCTGCCCCTGCTCCGGCCGCGCAAGATCTCGCTGCCTCTTGCCGCGCGCCTGGCGGTTTTGGGTGCGGTCCAGTTCGGGTTGATGTACGTGTTCTATATCCAATCGTTCCTCTTCCTGGCCGCCCACCAGGTCGCCCTGTTCACCATATTCACCCCGCTCTACGTGGCGGCGACGGCCGATCTGATGGATGGGCGCTTCCGGCCGCTCCATTTCTGGACGGCGCTGCTGGCCGTGGCCGGGACCGCGCTGATCGTTTATTCGCGGCTGCCCGGCGCCGGCCTGCGGACCGGCTTTTTCCTGGTGCAGGCTTCCAATCTTTGCTTCGCCCTGGGCCAGGTCCTGTACCGCCGCCTGGCCCTCGCCAGCAGGGGATGGAAGGATCGCGATGTCTTCGCCTGGCTCTACCTGGGCGGGGCCGCCGCCGCCCTGGCACTGTTTCTTTTCTCGGGACCGCCGCGCCTGGAATTGAGCGGAGGCCAATGGCTGGTCCTGGTTTATCTGGGGCTGCTGGCTTCCGGCGTGGGGTTTTTCCTCTGGAATGTGGGCGCCCTGCGCGTCTCCGCCGGCATGCTCGCCGTTTTCAACAACGTCAAGATCCCACTGGCTGTCGCGGTCTCCCTGGTTTTTTTCAAAGAGCGAACCGACCTTCTCCGCCTGGCCCTTGGCGGCGCCCTCATCATGTCGGCCCTGGCCCTGAACTCCGGCCGCGACAAAACCGGATCCCCGCCACCTCAGGTCCAGGGCGCTAACCCTCCTCCGGGATAAGCCCGAGGCCGGCTCGCGCTTTCGCCGCAGGATCCCTTTCCAGCCTGATTTTTAAACTTTCCCGGGCGGAATGCAGTATAATAACCTTCTAGCAAGATCGTAACCAAGGAGACATATCATGAAACGAGGCGCGCTGATCGCCCTGCTGGTGGTCATTGTCATTTTATTGGGTCTGTTCATCTTGGGTGGTTTCATTTACCTGCAGTTCAACCAGGAGCCCTATGTCCCCGAGCACGCCTATCTGAAGATCGAACTGGGCGGTCCCATCGCCGAGACGGCGCCTGCCCGTTTTCCCGGCATGTCCGGCGGCGCGCTGTCCATCCATGACCTGTGGTACAACCTGGAGCGCGCGGCCAAGGATGACCGCATCAAGGGCGTAATGCTGCGCGTGCAGTACATGGAAACCGGCTTCGCCAAGGTCGAGGAGATCGGCCGCTTGCTCAAAAAATTCTCGGCCAGCAAGAAGCCGGTGGCGGCCTTCATCGTCGACGGCGGCCTGAAGGAATATTACCTCGCCTCGTTTGCCGACAAAGTGATCCTGTTCAAAGGCGGCAGCCTTTCGCTCAGCGGCATCGGCGCCGAGGCTCTCTTCCTGAAAAACACCTTGTCCAAGCTGGGCGTGCAGGCCGAAGTCTTTCATATCGGCGACTACAAGACCGCCAGCAACACGTTCACCGAGGAACGCATGACCCCTGAGCACAGGGAATCCACCCAGGCGCTGATCGACGACCTCTACCAGTCCGTGATCGACGGCATCGCCGCCAATCGCAGGCTGGACGCCGCGGCGGTCAAACAGCTCCTCGACCGTTCGCCGCTGCCCCAGGAGGAATATCTCAAAAACAAGCTGGTCGACGCCCTGGGCTACGAAGACGAGTTATTCCAGTCGCTGCCGGCCACCTATCCGGAAGTCGATTTTAAAAGCTACGCCAAGACCCGTTCCCCCCTGCCGTTCAGCGGCAGCAAGAAGATCGCCGTCATTTTCGCCTCCGGCGAGATCAACATGGGGCGCAGCGGCGGCCAATCGCTTTTCGGCGGCGATGTCCTGGGCGCCGACACCCTGGCCTGGCAGCTGCGCCAGGCGCGCAACAACACCGCCGTCAAGGCGGTCGTGCTGAGAGTGGACAGCCCCGGTGGCTCCGCCGTCGCTTCCGACGTCATCCTGCGCGAAGCCGAACTGCTGGCCCAGAAAAAGCCACTGGTCATCTCCATGTCGGACCTGGCCGCCTCCGGTGGGTATTGGATCGCGCTTTCAGCCGGGAAAATATTCGCCCAGCCCCAGACGATCACCGGGTCGATCGGGGTCATCAGCGGCAAGTTCGTGCTCAAGGGACTGTACGACAAGATCGGCATCAACAAGGAGATCGTCAAGACTTCGGAATTCGCCGGCATGTACTCCGACTACCGGCCGTTCTCCGAGAACGAAAAGCAGAAGATACTGGCCGACATGCAGCGCATCTACGATGAATTTCTCAAGAAAGTGGCCGCCAACCGAAAAATGACAGTGGCCCAGGTGGACAAGATCGCCCGCGGCCGTGTATGGAGCGGCAAGGCGGCGCTGGATCTGCACTTGGTCGACGGCCTGGGCGGGTTGAACGACGCCCTGGCCGAGGCCAGGAAACTCGCCCGCATCCCGCAAAGCGAAAAATTCGGCGTGCGCATCTACCCCCAGAAAAAATCCTTCTGGGACCTGATCTCCGACCTGGCCGACGTCAAGGCCGAGAACCCGTTGGACGTCAGGGCCCGGCTGCAGGTCTATAAGCGCTTCTTCCCGGCCATGGCCATGCCATTTGCCCTGAGCTGTTTTTGAACCCGGGGAACTGGACTCGGTGTAGGGCGTAAGGCAGACGGCAGCTGCATTCAACAAACTGTTTCGTTTCAGGGCCTTTGCCGTCAAACGTATGCCGTATGCCGTCAACCCAGTTCTATGATATCTATTTCCAGCGTACTTCGTACTCGGAGACAGGCTGGAAATTGGTCAGTGATTTGGTGATGTCCACGATCACGTCCTTGCAGCCGGAAATCTCCAGGGCGCGCTGCATCCAGCCGCAGATGCGGAACTCGGTGGTCTTGTCCAGATCCGGGAACTTGGTGATTCGGATCAAGCAGTATTTCGTGTCGCTGACCGGCACGGAAATGGCGCAGGGACGATAATAGGAGGCGAGGTATTCGCCGGCCTTCTCGATGAGCGTGCCGGTCTTGGGGAACTTGACCAGGATCTTGAGCACCCCATGGAACCGGACATCGGCGCTCATGCGACCGAAGTCCCAGGCGGCTTTTTTCAGGTCCCAGTCGTAAAAAAGCTGGGCGATATTGGCCATGGGCTCGATCAAGAGGTCCTTCAGTGGAAACCACGCCTCCGGATCTATTTCGGAGGTGAACACGCGGCGCGCCTGGGGTGAGATCAGCTCCAGCCAGCGTTTCAGCCCGTACTGGCCGAACTTGTCCAGGATGATCTTGGGTGTCGACTGGATGATCACGCCTTTCACTTCGGTCATGTTCCCTCCTTGTTCGTTGTTTTTGTCATGATGCCTTGTTCAAGTCAGCGGCTTTCCGGGGTCATCATCAGCGACATGGCCTCCTGGCGGGGGCCGAGGTTCTCGCGGAACACGCCGCGCACCGCCGAGGTGATGGTCAGCGAGCCCGGCTTCTTGACGCCGCGCATGGTCATGCACAAGTGCTCGGCCTTGATGACCACCATCACCCCCATGGGGTCGAGCGCCTGCACCAGGTAGTCGGCGATCTGCTTGGTCAGCCGCTCCTGCAGCTGCAGGCGCCGGGCCAGGTAATCGACCAGGTAGCCCAGGTTGTTCAGCCCGATGATCCGGCCTTTCTTGGGGATATAGGCGATGCTGGCTTTCCCCGAGAAAGGGAGCAGGTGGTGTTCGCACATCGAATAGATGGGGATGTCCTTGAGGATGACCATCTCGTCGTGCTTTTCCTCGGTCAGGCACTTCAGGAAATCGGCCGGTTCCCTGCCCGTTCCCGAGAGCACTTCGGCGAACATGGCCGCCGCCCGGGCGGGCGTTTCCTCCAACCTTGGCGAGGCGGCGTCTTCGCCGATGCCTTCCAGGATCAGCCCCACTCCCTTTTTAATTTTTTCCAGGTCCATGCTTTTCATGCATCGCTCCCAGGGCCATCTGCATGGCCTGCTTGACGGGAATGCCCAGAGCTTCGGCCAGGCGGCGGACATCGGCGAACTCGGGCTTGGCGTTCATCGGGCGCTTGTTCCAGGAACAGACCTTCACGCGCAGCTCATGGCCCGCCACCTGGATGACCCGCGTTTCGCGCTCCAGGATCACGCGTTCTTCCAGGCGCTGGCGCAGCCCGATGGCCGTGCTCTCGCCAAAGATGGCCGCGATCACTTTTTCGCGGTCGCCCGGGCGGCACAAGACCGTGAGCTGGAAGCCGGGGCGACCTTTTTTCATCAGGCCGGAGGCGATGAAAATATCCAGGGCGCCGGCGGCAACGATCTTTTCAGCGGCATGGGCCAGCAGCTCGGGGCTCATGTCGTCCACGCTGCTTTCCAGTACCCAGACCCGGTCGCCGGCTGAGTTTTCGTCCCGTTCCTCCAGGGTCGCGCACAGCAGGTTGGGGGTGGAGGCGAAGGTCTTGAGGCCGCAGCCGCACCCCGTTTTCACGGGGCGGGCGCTGCGTTCGGCATCGGCCTGGCTGCCGAAAACGGTCAGGATGGCCGCGCCGGTGGGGGTGAGCAGCTCGTCCTCGATGTCGCCGCCGCGGCAGGTGAATCCCTGAACCAGGCGCAGCACCGCCGGCGGCGGCACCGGCAGCACGCCATGCCGGGTGCGGATACTGCCGCGTCCGGTGACCAGGACCGTGAAGTAGATGGGGCAGAATTCCAGTTTCTCCCACAGCCAGCAGAAGCCCAGGATGTCGACCAGAGAATCGTCGGCGCCGAGCTCGTGCAGGTGGACGTCCTTCAGCTCGTCGCCGTGAACCGAAGCTTCGGCCGCGAATATGGCCTGGAACACGAGACCGGCGCGTTCCTTGACGTCCGGCGAAAAGGGGGATGAGGCGATGAAGGCCTGGATCTCCGGCCAGGTGGTGCCATGGCCGGCCTGCGGGGCGGCGACGGTGACCTGCTTGCAACGCAGGTGGTTCTTCTCCACGTCGGCGACGTTCACGGTCACGTCCAGGCCGATGTTCTCGAAGGCTTTCTTGAATTCGGGGCCGGCGTCGAGCAGGTCGATCAACGCGGCCAGGATCATGTCTCCCGAAGCCCCGCAGTGGGTCTGGAAAAGCAGTTCGCGCGCCATGGGGCAGTTATACCGCATCGCTTTCCCCCCGTCAAGTGGCTTGCATGCAGGGGTTCCGTTTGACTTCATGGCCCTGAAATTGTATAAAACATGAAAAAGGAGACGCCATGAACCGCAAAAGCAGGTCGTCGATGCCCGAGTGGCGGGCGCTGCAAAAGCATGCGGCCAAGATCCAAGAGACGCACTTGCGTGACCTGTTCGCCGCCGACCCGCAAAGAGGGAAACGCTTTGCGGTCGAGGCTGCGGGCCTCTACCTCGACTATGCCAAGCAGCCGGTCTCGGCCGAGACCCTGGAACTTTTGTTCGACCTGGCCCGGGCTTGCGACCTCGAAGGCGAGATCGGGCGGCTCTTCGCCGCTGAAAAGATCAACGAGACCGAGAACAGGCCCGTGCTGCATTGGGCGCTGCGCGATTTCTCCGGCCGGCAGGTCCTGGTTGACGGGCACGATGTCATGCCCGATATCCGCCGGGTCAGGCAGCAGATGGTCGAGGCGAGCGAAAAGATCAGGTCCGGGAGCTGGCTGGGATATTCCGGCCGGCCGCTGACGCACATCGTCAACATCGGCATCGGCGGTTCCGACCTGGGGCCGCGAATGGCTTGCGCGGCGCTGCAGTTCTATCAGCAGCGCGACCTCATTTTTCATTTCGTCTCCAACCTGGATCCCGGCCATTTGGCCGAAACGCTGCGCGACTGCCCCGCGGAAAGCACCCTGTTCATCATAGCCTCCAAGACCTTCACCACCCAGGAGACCATGGCCAATGCCGCCGGCGCCCGCTCCTGGCTGCTGAAGCAATTGCCGGACGCGGCCGCCATGCGCTCCCATTTCGTCGCCGTGACCGCCAACCCGCAGGCGGCGCTGGATTTCGGCATCGTCCCCGGCAATGTCTTCGAATTTTGGGAGTGGGTGGGCGGGCGCTACTCCCTGGGCTCGGCGGTCGGCCTGCCGCTGATGATAGCCGCGGGGCCGGATCGCTTCGAAGAATTCCTGCGCGGCGGCGCGGCCCTGGACGACCATTTCCGCAATGCTCCCTGGGCGGATAACCTGCCTGTTCTGTTGGCCCTGCTCGGCATCTGGCAGGTCGATTTTCTCGGCGCGGCGACTCACGCCGTCCTGCCCTACGACCAGTACCTGCGGCGCTTTCCCGCCTACCTGCAGCAGCTGGACATGGAATCGAACGGCAAGAGCGCGGACCGCGAGGGCAGGCGGGTCGATTACCCGACCGGGCCGGTCGTCTGGGGCGAGCCCGGGACCAACGGCCAGCATGCTTTCTTTCAGCTGCTGCACCAGGGCAGCCGGACGGTGCCTTGTGATTTCATCGGATTCCGCCGCTCGCTGAACCCCGACGGCGACACCCAGCAGCAGCTGTTGGCCAACATGTTCGCCCAGAGCCAGGCCCTGGCTTTCGGCAAGACCCGGTCCGAGCTCTCCCGGGAAAAGGTCCCGGAGGCGCTCCTGCCTTTCCGCGAATTTTCCGGAAACCGCCCGAGCAGCACCATTCTGGCGGACGAGCTGACGCCCGGCGTCCTGGGCCGGCTGGTCGCTTTGTACGAGCACAAGGTCTTCGTCCAGGGCGTGGTCTGGAATATTTTTTCCTTCGACCAGTGGGGAGTGGAGCTGGGGAAACAGTTGGCCCGAAGGATCCTGCCGGAGCTCAAGGGCGAAGCGTCCGCGGCCGCTGAAGACAGCTCAACCTCGGCCTTGATCGAATATTGCAGGAAGCGGATTACTAATTCCTGAGCTTTTGGTATAATGCACTGATGACAATGCTGAAATACTTTCTGCTCTCCATGCGCCCCAAGCAATGGGTGAAGAATGTCTTCATCTTCGCCCCGATGATCTTCTCCCTGCACATGTTCCAGGCCGAATATATCTGGAGAAGCCTCCTGGCGTTCATGCTCTTCAGCCTGGTCACCGGGACGATCTACGTCTTCAACGACATCCTGGACCGCGAGAAGGACAGGCTGCACCCGTTGAAGAGATCCCGCCCCATCGCCTCGGGCAAGCTGGGCATCCGGCCCGCGCTGTGGCTGGCCGCGGGGCTGCTCGCCGGGGTGCTGCTGCTCATCGCCCGCTTCAACCGGGATTTCTTCCTGATCGTGGCTTTCTATGTCGTTCTGAACATCTTCTATTCCATATTCCTGAAAAGAGTGGTCATCATCGACATCATGGTCATCGCCCTGGGTTTCGTGCTGCGGGTCATGATCGGGGGCGCGGTCAACCACATTCTCCTTTATCCCTGGATCCTGATCTCCACCTTCCTGCTGGCCATTTTCCTGGCCCTGATCAAGCGCCGCCAGGAGCTGCTCAAGATCCAAGGCCCGCCGGGTGAAACGCTCACGCGCACCACCCTGCAGAATTACAATCTCGGCCTGCTGGACCAGATGATCAGCATCGCCACGGCGACCACGCTGATCTCTTACATCATGTATGTCCTTTCTCCCGACGTCCAGATGAAATTCCATAGCGCCAACCTTTTTTACACCGTCCCTTTCGTCATCTTCGGGATCTTCCGTTATCTTTTCCTGGCCTACGCCAAGGGGGAAGGGGAGAGCCCCTCCGACGTCATCTACACCGACCTGCCCTTCACCTTGAACATCATCCTCTGGGTCTGCGTCTTCATTTTGCTGGTGACTCATTGAAACGGCGGTGCCGGGCCTGAACGTCATAAAAAAGCTCCAGGCCTCCGGATCAGCCCAGGAGGAACTGGAGGAAATTTACCGCCAGCACATCAATGAATACCGCGTGCTGTTCCACTTGGCGCAGCATCCCAAATTTCCCCAGGGTCTTTCCCAGGGGATCTTGAGCAAACTATTCGCCTTCGACCTGGTGCGCGTCATCAAGAACGTCCGTGCCAACCCCTTTGTCCGCAAGAAAGCCGAACTGGAATTCAGCCAGCGTTACAAGCGGCTGGCGCTGGGCGAAAAGATCTCCCTGTTGAAAATGGCGCCCAACGTGCTGCTGCTCGCGTTCAGCGAGGAAAACCAGCCGCAGCTGCTCCAGGCCATCCTGCAGAACCCCAATTGCAGCGAGGATGTCGTCCTGCGTTTCGTCAACCGCACCCAGGACAGAAGCAATTTCTACCAGGCCCTCGCCGACACTCACTGGACCTCGAACCCGGCCGTGGCCCAAGCCATCGCCCATGACCCGGAAGCGCCGATCCGCATGCTCGTGAAGATCATTCCCGCCCTCGGCCTTTCGGGGCTGCAGAAGCTTTTTTGTGACCCGTCCACCCACCAGGCCGTGCGCGACCAGATCAAATTCTATCTGGAAAAACGCAGCGCCAGCCGCTGATGCCCGTGCCCCGGGATCGAACCCGGGCTTGCATTTATAACCATGTCGGTATAAAATAGGTTCTTTATGAAGCCATTATTGACCAATTTGTTATTGATATTCGCTGCGACGCTCTGTCTTCCCGGGCAGTTGAACGAAAAAAAGTATGTTTGGCCACTGGCCATCCATAACGGTGTCAGCTCGACCTTCCAGGAATTCCGTTCCAACCATTTCCATGCCGGCATCGACCTGCGCACCCTGCAGCGGACGGGTTTCCCGGTCCTGGCCGTCGCCGACGGGGTGATCGAACGGCTCAACGTATCCAAGCGCAACTACGGGCGCTCCCTGGTCCTGCGTCATGCCGGCGGCTATGCTTCGCTTTACGGGCACCTGGAAAAATTCCGCTCTGACCTTGAGGCCATGGTCGCCCGCGAGCAGGCCGGCCGCGGCGAAAAATACTTCGGCGACCTCCTCCTGTCCAGGCCGCTGGCCGTGCGCCAGGGGGAGGTCATCGCCTTCAGCGGCGAGAGCGGCGCCGGTTTCGCCCACCTGCACCTGGAGATCCGCGACGGGTCGGGCTTCGCCGTCAACCCCTTGACGCTGATCGGCAACCTGCGGCGCGACGACAATCCGCCCCGCCTCAAGGGCGTTCTGCTGCGCAGTCGCGGCGGCTCGCTGGTGAACGGCGATTGCGGCGAATTCTACTTCAAGCTGCGCAAGACGGGCGACAACTACACTCTGGCGGAACCGTTGAGGATCAATGGCCCCTGCGACGTCGTCCTGGATGCCGTCGACCTCTCCGATGTCGGCCACGTCATCGCCCCCTTCAGCATTGAGGCCAGCCTGGACGGACGGCCGGTCTTCCGGGAATCCTTCGACCGCCTGAGCCGCGATGACAATAACCAGCTGGGCATGCTCTACGACATGGCCTATTCGACGCCGGGAACCTATTTTATGAATATTTGCAGCCAAACCGGCTTTGCCCTGGAACAGACCGGAGTGCGCCTCGCCGATGAATTGCAGCGCCTGCCTCCCGGCCGGCACGAGATCCGCATCCGGGTCAGCGACGCGCAGCAGAACTCGGCGCTGGCCATCCTGCCGCTCTTCAAATCGCCCGCGGGCGAACCCCGGTCTTTTGCACGCGCGGTCGCCGCGGATGCGGCCGGCAACGGGCTGATGCAACGCAGTGAGTTTTCCCTATTCGTCAATCGCGGCGACCTGGTGGTCAAGGCGAAGGATTTCCCCGCCCCGGCGTCGCGGCTGACGCTGAAGGTCAGCCAGGGGAGCGCGGAACAGGTCGTGCCGGCCCGGGAATACGTGGACGGCGTCTTTTTTTGCTTCCAGCCGCTGAACCATGAGCAGCGCCTGTTGTTGCGCTTCGAATTGTCTGAAAACGGATTGCCCGTGGAAGCGAGGCAAAAAACCCTGCAAGTAGCGTGGCTGAAGAGCAACCTGGCCCAAACCGCGCGCCTGGGCGATTTCGCCGCTGAATTCGGGCCCATGGCGGTGCGCGAACCGACCATGCTGCTGTTGGAGCAGGTGGCGCTCCAGCCCGAGTTGCCTATGCTGGGCATCGCCGTCAGATCGGAGCCCGTGCATTTCGCCTTTCTGGACGCCGTCTTTTTCAAGTTCCGCCTCCCCTCGGGCTCAGAGCGGCTCAAGCAGCTGGGGATCTTCAAATACCGGCCTTCCACGAAAAAATGGAACTATGTGCCCACTCAACTCGACCTGGAATCGGGATACCTGAGCTGCCGCGTGCTGACCGCCGGGACCTTCGCCCTGCTGCGCGATGTGTCCCCCCCGGCGATCTCTCTGAGCAGGCCGAGATCGAAGCATCTCGCCAGACTGCACAACCTGGTGATCCGGCTCAGCGACAAAGGCAAGGGCATCGACGACAGCTTCCTGGAGGTCTTGCTGAACGGCCGGACGGTCGAGGCCGAATATGATCCAGACTGGGGGCGAGCGCTGCTCCAGGACCTGCGGAATTTAAAAAAGGGGGAAAACGTCCTCCGCGTGAAGGTGGCCGACCTTGCCGGCAACCAGACTGAAAAGAGATTCATTTTTTCCATGAAATAATCCCGAGCGCCGCTTCCGGTCGCCGGGAAAAAGAAGCTCTTTCCGATTTAAGCAATGATTGTGGAAATCTGTTGTTTTAACTTTAGAAAATCATATGCAGTATGGATTTCACCGGGTTGCATACTTTCTATATTCGCAAAAGCCCTATAATAAAGGATATTACCAGAGACGTTCATGGTGTAAAGGTTCGCGAACTTCAACCAATGCGCTCCCCGTTCGCCGCATCGTTGACAGCCCGGCCGGGAAATGCGAAAATCATTGTCAGGCCCCATTTGTGGATAAATGTTATACACTTAGCATTCCCAGCCCTGGGGCCGCAGTGAAACGGAGGACCCATTTGACCGGCGGCCAAGCTGATTTATTTGAAAAGGACGTGCTGTTCATCCGCTTGCGCCTCCTGGGCGACATCGTGTTCACCATCCCCGCCATTCAACTCTTCAAACAGCGATTCCCCGGCTCGCGCCTGCACTATGTCGTAGAGGAGCGTTTCAGCGAGATCGCCGGTATCATTCCGGGCATCGACCGCGTCATCACCGTTCCCCAGCGCCGCGGACTGAAGGATATCCTGGCCTTCCGCGGGAAAATCAGCGATTTAGGCATCCAAACCGCCGTGGATTTTCATTCCGGGCCCGGGGCCGCCTTCTCACCCTGGCCAGCGGGGCCTCGCGCCGGATAGGCTATCGCACCCCGAACCGCAATTGGGCGTATAATTACCTGGTTGACCGCCACAGTGACGCCACGCCGCCTCATTCAGTTTACAACCAGGCCAGGCTACTGCAGGGGCTTGGCGTTTCCTTGGCAACCATCCCTCCATATCCGGAAATCGACGTTGCCGCTTTCCCACTATCGGCCCGCCTGGCCGCGGTTCGCGATATTCACCCCAAGGTGGTGGTCCATCTGGGAGCGGGAAACCGCTTCCGGGATTGGGGCATGGATCACTTCACCGCCCTGGTGCAGCGACTGAGCTCCGGGCACATCCCGGTCTTCCTGATCGGCGGCAGCCCGCAGGAGCGGGCGCGGGCCTTGAGCCTGCAAGCGATTCCGGGCGTCCACGATTTTTCCGGCCCCATGACCGTGAAGGATCTGCTCTCGCTCATCGCCGGGGCCGCGGTTTATGTGGGCGCCGATTCGGGCCCGCTGCACGTGGCTTCCCTGACCGCGACGCCTCTGGTCGCCCTGTTCGGCCCCAACCTGGCCGCCATCAGCGGGCCGTGGCGCCGGGACGGGGTGGTGATCATCGAGTCGGATATGGCCTGCCGTCCCTGTTCGCAAAGGAACTGCAAGTATGGTACAATTCCCTGCATGCGGAATATCAGCGTGGAACAGGTTCATGAAGCGGTCAGCAAATCGATATATTGACCTGGCTTTTGCCCTGCTGCTGGCCTTCCTGTTCCTGATCGATGTTTCCATCGCCGCCTGCTACGTTCTCCTGACCCTGATCCTGGTCCTTTTCCTGGTCTTCCTGCTGCGCGGAGGAAAATTCCCCAGGCTGCCGTTTTTTTGCTGCTTTTTCGCGGCTTATGCCTTTTTCACCCTGTTGTCCACCGTGTTTTCCGTGGACCGGTCCACCAGCCTCCTAGACAACAGGGAACTGCTTATTTTCCTGCTGATCCCGATCTATCTCTGGTTGTTGAATACCTGGAAACGGGTCTGGCTGTCCCTCTGGACGGTGCTGGCTGCCGGAGTTTTTTCGGCGCTGACCGGGATCGTCACCGTCATGAGCAAGGGCCTGACCGAGGGCATCGTGCTTTCGGACCGCCTGAAGGGCTTCACCTCGCACTGGATGACCTACGCCGGGCTTTTGATGTTCCCTTTTATTTTTTTCAGCGTGATATTGGTGCTGCGCCGCCAGGGTAAGAAAGAGTCGGTCGTCATTTCCGGCGGACTGTCGATCATGCTGGCCGCCATCGCCTTTTCTCTGACCCGGAACGTCTGGCTGGGCATCGCCGTCGCGCTGGGGGTCTTTCTGGTTATTTTCAGGCCCAGGTTTTTCCTGGTCCTGGCGCCCCTGCTGCTGATCGCGATCCTGCTGGCGCCGCCGGCGGTGAGAAGCCGCGTGCTCTCCATCGTCGATCTCCAGGACCGCTCCAATCGCGACCGCATCTACATGGTCTACTCAGGATTCAGGATATTCAAGGACCACCCCTGGACCGGGGTCGGCAGCAACAACATTCAGAAGGTGATCCTCGACAACGAGCAACGGTACCGCCATCCCGAGGCCGAGCAGGTCAACCTTCACCTGCACAACAATTTTCTGCAGATCCTGGCCGAGCGGGGGATATTCGCCCTGGCCAGCTTCATCCTGGCCTGTTTTTTCATCATCTGGCAGCTGTCGCGGCTGTTGAAAGCACGGAGCGGCGAGTGGCGCGCCGTCACGGCGGGAGTGCTCTTCGCCTTCGTTGGCTTCCTGGTCGCCGGGTTGTTCGAGTACAACTTCGGCGACAGCGAGATCAAGTTCATCCTGTTTTATTTTATCAGCCTGCCTTTTTTGAACCTGAAAGGGGAGGAGCATGTTCCAAATGAAGCGGATCGCTGAGGTCTGTTCCGGCTTCGCCGGGAAGAACATACTGGTCTACGGGGATGTCATCCTGGACCGCTACATTTTCGGCCAGGTCGAGCGCATTTCTCCTGAAGCCCCGGTGCCGGTCGTCAGGGTCGGCAGCGAAGAGACGCGTCTGGGCGGCGCCGGCAACGTCGCGGCCAATATCGACAAGTTGGGCGCCCGCGGCCTGCTGCTGGGCGTGGTCGGGAATGACGGCTTCGCCGCCGAGATCGGACGTATCAAAACAGAAGGGAACCTGGTCATCCAGGCTGAAGGCTGCCAGACCGTGGTCAAGACCCGGATCATTTCCCAACGCCAGCAGATCGTTCGCGTCGACCGCGAGGCGCGCATCCGCTTGAGCGCTGAAACCCTGGAGCGGATCAGGGCCGCGATCGAAAACGTCGCCATCGACGGCATCATCGTCTCCGATTACGCCAAGGGATCGGTCAATGCCGAAGTGATGGCCCTGCTGAAAAACCGCGCCGCATCCGCCGCCATCCCCATCGTCGTCGACCCCAAGCCGCCCAATTTCGGACTGTATCGTGGCGTCACCGGCGTTACCCCGAACCTGAAAGAAGCCGAGGAAATGACCGGCCGCGCCATCGGCAGCGACGCCGAAGTCGCCCTGGCCCTGAACCGCATCCGGCGCAAATTCCAGACGCGCTTCACCCTGATCACCCGGGGAGGCCAGGGGATCTCGGCCGCCGAAAAGAACCGGAAAATGTTCCATCTGCCGGCTTTCAGCCATGAGGTCTTCGACGTCACCGGCGCCGGCGATACCGTGGTCGCCGTCCTGACCCTGGCCCTGGTCGCCGGCGCCAACTTGCGCGAGGCCGTCGCCCTGGCCAACGCCGCCGCATCCATCGTGGTGGAGAAGGTCGGCACCTCGCAGGTCGGGCTGGAAGAATTGCAAGACCGGCTCAAATTCATCCAAAAAAGGCATTGAACCGGCTGCAGCTGCTCAAGACCCTGGCCCCAGGCTTCCTGCCGCTTCTGGTCTTCATCGCCGCCGACGCGCTGTGGGGGACCCGGATCGGACTGGCGGTGGCCGTGGCCAGCGGCCTCATCGAGTTGGCGGTCTCCTATGTCCGGGAAAGGAAATGGGACCGCTTCGTGCTGCTGGACACGCTGCTGATCGTGGCCATGGGCGGCATGTCGCTGCTGTTGGAGAACGATATTTTTTTCAAACTCAAGCCGGCCATTATCGAACTCATCTTTTGCCTTGTCTTGGGCATCTCGGTCTACTCGCCGCTGAACATCCTGCTGGCCATGTCGCGCCGCTATCTCAAGGGGGTGGCGCTCGGAGAGGAGCAAACACGGGCGATGATGCGCAGCATGAAGGTCCTGTTCTTCATTTTCCTTGGCCATACCGCCCTGATCGTCTATGCCGCGTTCGCCATGTCGGCGGCGGCGTGGGGGTTCATTTCCGGGGGCCTGTTCTATATCCTTTTCGCCGTTTATTTCCTGGTGGAGTGGCTGCGCAACCGCAGGCGCGCCCGGCTGGCGCAGGCGGCATATGCAAACGAGGAGTGGTTCGATATCGTGGATCCCGAAGGCAAGGTGCTCGGAAAGGCGCCGCGCAGCCTGTGCCACTCGCGCAAAGGGCTTCTGCACCCGGTCGTCCATCTGCACGTGCTCAACGCGCAGGACCGCCTGTTCTTGCAGAAGCGATCGCCGGCCAAGCAGATCCAGCCGGGCAAATGGGACACCGCCGTGGGCGGCCATGTCAGCAGCGGCGAAACGGTGGCGGCGGCGCTGAAAAGGGAGGCCGAAGAGGAACTGTCCTTGAGCGGTTTCAAGGCCGCGCCCGTGGCGCGCTATGTCTGGGAGAGCGATATCGAATCCGAACTGGTCCATATGTTCGTCACCCGGACCGACCGGCCGCCGCGCATCGATCCCCGGGAGATCAGCGAAGGGAAATTCTGGAAGATCGCCAAGGTCCGCGCCGCCTGCGGGCAGGGGATCCTGACCCCGAACCTGGAATTCGAGCTCGACATCCTGCTGAAGCAAGTATTCAAGGAAAGCTGATCGGCGTTGGGGCACGGCGTGCCGTGCCCCAAAATGACCTGGAAATATTCCAAGATCAAGGGGCACGGCACGCCGTGCCCCTACGGAAATTTGCAACTTTCTGCTATCATGGCTGAATGCCATTCGATAGGGAAAAACATCATCGCCGCTCGATCCGCCTGAGGCGATTCGATTATACCAAAGGCAATGCATTCTTCGTAACTATTTGCTCTTATCAGAAGGAATGCATTTTCGGGAGCATCGCCAACAACGCGATTGTCCTGAACGAGCAGGGCAAATGCATCGAAAAAGCCTGGCTGGAAACAGCCGCCAGAAGAGCCGGCATCCAATTGGACGAGTTCATCATCATGCCCAACCATTTTCACGGTATCATTTGGATTGTGGATCAGCGTAGGGGCACGGCGTGCCGTGCCCCTAATGCCTGCCGTCCCCCCGAGATCGAATGCTTGGTTCGAAATCGACCGGTTCACTATGGGCACGGCACGCCGGGCCCCTACGATCCGAACTGTGTCCCTGCACCTGATCTGAAATATGAACGATTTGGCCGACCGGTTTCCGGATCTTTGCCAACAATCATACGCTCATTCAAGTCTGCCGCAGGGAAATATGTTAACG
>Ga0209262_10000352_pt1 | contig 22413 bp, 19 predicted proteins | sample Lowcelwee11metaG_FD_187171 | JGI IMG/M metagenome (GOLD analysis project Ga0209262, IMG submission 187171) | Freshwater pond sediment microbial communities from the University of Edinburgh, under environmental carbon perturbations - Low... | ecosystem: Environmental > Aquatic > Freshwater >...
ATCGACAGTGTGGTTTTATCAGGAACTCGCTCGCCGTGTCGGTGAAAAGAAGATGGCGGAAATGGTACGTAAAGCTCAGTACGGAAATATGGATACTACAAACACTCTCACCACATTTTGGCTTGGTGGCGGCAGTCTTAAAATATCCCCCAATGAGCAAGTTGATTTTGTATCCAAACTGGTGCGCAATCAGCTCCCTTTTTCACGTCGTTCGCAGAGTATTGTAAAAGAGATCATGAGACTCGAAAAACGTGATGGAGGTACTGTGTCAGGTAAAACTGGAAGCTGCGGAGGAATCGGCTGGTTTGTGGGATTTATCGAGCGGGATGACACTGTAAAAGTCTTTGCATTTCAGATTCGAGGTGAGGGTGCCAACGGTGCGGAAGCGAAAAAGATTACACGAGAATTTTTAAAACGATAAACCTTTTTTTTCCAGCTCCAGCAAAAACTCTTTTCTCCACAGTCCTCCGCTATAACCTCCCAAGCCTCCATCACTGCCGATTACTCGATGGCATGGGATGAGGATAGAAATCGGGTTTTTACCGTTTGCATTGGCGACGGCACGGGTGGCTTTGGGATTTCCGAATTGTTCAGCTTCTTGTGCATAGGAGATCGTTTCTCCATAAGGGATGGCGAGAAGGGTTTTCCAGACCTGTTTTTGAAACGGGGTTCCGTGAGGAGAGAGGGGGAGGGTAAACGTTTTGAGTCTTCCTGCGAAGTATTCGTGCAGCTCTTTTTCCAATCGGAGAAGGAGCGGATGATCGGAGTTTTGTACAGAGGTATTTCCAAAGTCTAACAAGGTGATTGCCTGCTCATCCGCAGTTGCGATCATTTGCCCCAGAGGGGTAGTGATAAGTCGGGTATACTCAAATGTATAGGGTTGCATGATAGGATTATAGCCAAATGGTAAAGATGTCGATCAGCGATTTTGTGGATGGTCGAGAGGCACGTGTTTGGTGGGATTATACGAGCGAGCGCAAAGTGCGCTACGGGGAGAAGATCAGACTCTAGGCGTTTTGGAGTATCTCTGCAATCGTTGCAGAAGAGTATGCTTCTCCCATTCCCCATAATACGGCTAATCCATGTGCATTTTCAGCAATGTCGTTGATATATTCACGCGAAATATTTGCTGCGGACAAGGTAATCGGTGCACCGATAGAGTCAAACCAGGTCTCCAATGCAGTGATCCCTTCATCCGCAGTATCAAGAGCGAAAACTTCTTTGGCAAAACGTTCAAATTGCGCCGGATTTTGCCCTTTATACCATTTCATCCATGCCGGAATAACAATGGCTAAACCAGCACCGTGTGCGATATTAAAGAGTGCGGAGAGGGCATGCTCGATCATGTGGTTCGGGAAACTGCCTCCTCCTGTTCCGGAGTTTGTCAAGCCGTTGAGCGCTTGAGTTGACGCCCATGCAAACTCGGCACGTGCATCGTAATTGAGCGGATCTTTGAGGAGGATTTCGGTCGTTTCGATAACCGTTTTGATGATGGATTCGACAAGTCTGGATTGAAAATGGGGATGATCACTGGCGGTAAAATAGACTTCGATCGTATGAGCGATGATGTCGGTTGCCGAATAGGCGAGATATTCAGGGGTGACGCTCATCATGAGTTCGGGATTGATAATTGATATTTTCGGATTGACCAGTACGGAGGCAATGGAGTATTTTTGTTTGGTGGTGTCATTCATCACAACCGAGTTGCCGTTCATCTCACTGGCGGTTGCTGCGAGCGTCATGATGGCATAGACGGGTAGGGCAGCGGTGATAGAGGCTTTTTGAATGAAAAAATCCCATACATCACCCTCATACAGCGCTCCTGCCGCGATCGCTTTGGCAGAATCGACGACCGAGCCTCCGCCGACGCCGAGAACCGCTTGGAGATTATGGGTTTTTACTATTTCGATCCCGTCATGGACGCGGGAGAGGAGGGGATTACTGACGACACCATCCAACTCTTCATAAGCGATTCCCGCGGTTGTGAGACTCGCGATGACGCGTTCATACAAACCGTTTTTCTTGATAGAGCCGGTTCCGTAGACGAGGAGGAGACGTTTGATCCCTTGTTCGGCAATCATGGCTCCGATATCGTTTTCTTTACCGCGACCGAATTCGATGCGGGTAGGGTTGTAGTAGGTAAATGTATTCATGGAGTTCCTTGATAGATATAGGTTATAAGTTTGCAAAACTCAGTGTAGTGAAGGGCTGGTTGTTCATTGACACAATAGCCAAACGGCGGCAATAATGCAATACTGTAGGTATCGGTGTCTATTTCAATGATTTTTTTACAAAATTACGGTCAAATTCTTAGAAGTTTATCTATGCATTTTGATAAAAATATCGACAAAATGTTCATCAAACTGGTTGCTCATTTCCCGTTTCATTATATGCAATGCTTCAAAGCTGGTATAGTTTTTCCGAAAGCTTCGTTTGGTTGTTAACGCATCAAAGACATCACACATACTCAGTATTCGAGCACCTTTAGGGATCATTTTTCCTCGAAGTCCCTCAGGATAACCTGAGCCGTCCAGTTTTTCATGATGATACTTGACACCATTTAAAATATTTGGAGCTAAAATTCCGTTCATTTTTAAAATGTCATATCCGTATAACGAGTGATTTTTGATGAATTCGTATTCATGCTCTTCCAAACGGGAAGGTTTTGCCAAGAGGGTGGCACTGACTCGCTTCTTTCCGATGTCATGGACTAGTCCTGCGTAGGTCATTTCAATTAATTCTTGACGGCTCATATGAATCGTTTTTCCTATGATCGAGGAAAAAAAAGCGACATTAGTACTGTGGTGATGGACAGAATATTCATCAGGTAGCATTTGTAGGATAAACGGCATAACATTAACATTGGTTTGAAGCGTATCAACAATCTCCGTTGCGCATTGATTCAAGGCCTCGGAATGAAGTTTCTCGCCGATGCTATCGAAAAAATGACGCATTAATTTTGCACTGGTCGAATAGACAAATAAGAGTTTTTCTTCCAAAGCAGTAATGGATGAATTTTTTTCTTTGATCGATAATGCTTCTGATATCGGATCAGTTATATTTTGAATATCACCTGAAAGTGTGATTGTGTTGTGGAGTGAACAATAATCGTTTAGTTTGTCTGAATGGTTTTTAAAAACAAAAATTTGATCCTGTTTCATCAATTTTTCTAGAAGGGAGTCATCTAGGATTGTTCCGGCCTCAATGATGACAACAAAGTCATTGAAACGTTTGATATGGATATCAAACGTTACAGTTTCTCCGCTTACCAGTATTTCGGGAGTGATAGGAATATAGGCATTGGTAAGGGTTAGTTGTATTATTTTTTTCATTGATTCTTATTCTAAAATATCTTGATATGTTTCATTGATGGCTAAAAATTTGTCGACATTGATCAAAAGAAGCTCCACTAATTTGGGATCAAACTGCTTTCCGCTTTGTTCGCGGAAATAGTCTAAAATTTCATCGACATCCCACCCTTTTTTATATACCCTTTTTGTCCCCAATGCATCAAAAACATCGGCAATCGCAGTGATGCGTCCGAATATATGGATATTTTCTCCAGCAATTCCTCTGGGATACCCAAATCCATCCCACCGTTCATGATGTTCATGTGCGACGATCGCCGCTGCTTGAAGCAAGGGGCGAGAAGAATTTTTGAAAAATGAATAGCCCGTTTCAGCGTGTGTTTTCATAATCTCAAACTCTTCATCAGTCAGTTTGTCCGGTTTATTTAAAATATAATCGGGGATTCCTACTTTGCCGATGTCGTGCATAGTTGCGGTTGACCAGAGCGTTTCGCATTCGGATGGACTTAATCCGTATGCTATGGCCAAAATTTTGGCGTATTCGGCGACGCGTCGGACGTGTGCAGCCGTCTCTTTGGAACGGTTTTCTCCCACGTTCCCCAACATAAGAATTAATTCCTTCTGGGTTGCTTCGATCTCTTCTTTTAATTCGATGAGAGGGGTGATGTCTTTTCGAAGGCTGATGTATTCGACAATCTCATCTTTGCTGTTGAGGATAGGGCTTACGACGGCATCAACCACATAGATTTTCCCCTCTTTGGTAAGGTTTTTGACAATCCCTCTCCATGGCTGTTTTTGTTGAATTGTTGCCCACATCTCTTCATAGAATGAAGAGGGTACTTCGGGATGCCGAACGATATTATGAGATTTCCCGAGCAGTTCATCGTGCGTGTAGCCGCTGATAGCACAAAAATTATCATTGGCGTAGATGATACGGCCGTTGAGATCACTTTTAGTGACGATTGAACTTTGATCAACGATCTCTTTGTACTGCTTGAGAAGCTCTTTGTTATCAGAGAGTTCCGAAGAGAGTGCTTTTTGTGTGATGTGCAGATTGAGATGGGTTGTGACACGGGCGATAAGCTCACGGCGTAAAAAAGGTTTTGAGATATAATCGACGGCTCCAGCGTCAAAAGCTTTTACAAGGCTCTCTTCATCGTTTTTTGCCGTCAAAAAGATGACAGGGATTGCGCTATAACGAGGATCGGTTTTCAACCGTTTACAGGTCTCCAATCCGTCAAGCAGTGGCATCATCATATCAAGGAGGATAAGATCAATATCGTTTTTTTCAACCCTTTGTAATGCCTGTTCACCGTTCGTCGCATATAAAATGTGGTAATCGTTCATCTCTTTTAGGACGTTGGAGACGACTTGAATATTACGCGGTTCGTCATCGACGACCAATATGGTAGATATTGCTTTGTTACTCATATTTGGCTCCATTTTTTTTGATTCTTTGGATATTGTTGTAAAGAATTTTCGACACTTCCGATATTGAAACTTTCGCAATCTTCCTTTAGCGCCGATGCATACTTGATGATTGCGACTATGCCAAATTCGGACCCTGTTTGTAACAGTTTCTCTGCAAATGTTTCGGCCAATTCAATATCTCCAGATTCCAAAATGGGATCTATTTGCTGCTCAAAGTTTTCAAGTCTATTATGAAGGTGCATTCGCTGCTCTGTTGAAAGTGAAGAGGCATCTGATGCATTCTCTTCTTCCTCTGATCGTTCGTATTGCGTATGCGGTAAAAAGCGCTGTAATGTTGAAATCAATAACGACTTATTGACCGGCTTTTCGATGATCCCTTCAAATGCACTCAGCAGATGTTCGTAATCCTCTTTCATGACCGATGCTGTGACTGCGATGATAGGAACAGTATGATTGTCTAATTCGTTCCGAATATATCGTATAGCTTCACACCCATCCATACGAGGCATTCTGATGTCCATTAGTATCAGATCGTAGCTCTCTTCTCTGATCTTTTCGGTTGCTTCGAGACCGTCTAGGGCTTCCTCGAGCTCAAATCCGAATTCATGTAAAAATTCACGAAGCAATAGACGATTTTCTGCAATATCATCAACAATCAAAATTTTTGCTGGTGAAAAGAGAACCGTATTTTTGTCAAACCCCTCTTCTCCCTCTACGAACAGTGCCTCCGATATTTCGATATTAGCAAGGCTGAGAGTAAATTCACTCCCCTCATTAAGGCGGCTTGAGAGTGTAATATCTCCTCCCATCAACTGTGCCAATTTACGGCAGATAGCAAGCCCCAAACCGGTTCCCCCGTATTGTCGGCTGTCTTGCCCCTCGTTTTGGACGAAAGCGTCAAAAATTTTCATCTGATTTTTCGGTGTAATACCGATTCCGGTATCTTTGATTATAAAGACGAGTTCAATCACTCCCTCTTTGGTTGAGGGGGTAGAAGATACATGCAAGGTGACGGAACCTTGTGCTGTAAATTTGATGGCATTGGAGATGAGATTAAATAAAATTTGCCGGATTCGGATCTCATCGGCAATAATCCATTCAGGAAGATTTTCTGCAACATCGCAGCTGATTTCAAGCCCTTTTTTCTTTCCGGGTTCGATAAACATAGTCATGATGTCCCGAAGAAACGGCTTTATATGAAGTGGGTGCAATTCCACTTTCATATGTCCCGATTCGATTTTCGAAAGGTCTAAAATATTATTGATCAGTGAGAGAAGGGTTTTTCCGCCATTTTTGATGGCGTGAAGATATTGTACTTGTTTGGGTTCTTTAACCTCTTGTTCTAATAACTCTGAAAAGCCGATAACAGCATTGAGAGGGGTGCGGATTTCATGGCTCATATTGGCTAAAAATTCTGATTTTAATTGATTCGCCGAGTCAGCTTCTTCTTTGGCTGTTTTGAGATCTTTGGCCATTTCTATGTGTTTGTAAAGAGCTGTTTCCAATTCGCCGGTACGGGAGCGTACTTCCTCTTCCAAGGTTACATTAAATTGGCTTAGCTGCTTAATGGAGTTATTAAGTGCTTCTTTCGTACGAATAACTTCGATAAATTGTCGGGTTGCATTTTTAATGATATAGGTGAGGACTATTGCTTCAGCAACAACCATGACACCGTGTAAAATGACATATTCGATCCCGCATCCGTAGCTGAAAACCATCACCGGAGTTGTACCGAATTCAATATGAATTGATTGCATCCAATTGAACAATATATGGTGTGTTAGAATTGCTGCGGTCGCTATAAACATCGGCAGAACATCTTTATAAATGGTCAGAATAGCCAACCCGATAAAAACATGAAAATGCATCTCTATCCGACCTAGATGCTGCTGAATATAGAGGGCGGAAAAGAGCATTATCGCAACAGCTGCGATCAAGCGGAACCACAGTGTACCTCGTAATACTATAAAGGCTATGCTAGATAGTGCGATAATTGCGACACTTCCGGTTACCCCGAGCCAGTACGTATCGTAATATCGGGAGGTTATGAAAGCGGCGACTACTGCGTGAATAATCAAAATCCACATCATCAATTTATCGGCTTCATAATAATGCGACTGGAGCAAAAGGTGCTCTTTTTCATTTAATAGGGTAAAGGGGATCATTGTTTTAAGATCTCCAAATCATCGATTATTTGTTGTTCAGAGTAAGGGTGCGTTACATAGATACGTTTTAATACATAGTGATTGTGCTCACGGATCAGCAGATAGAGATTGGATGAATGGGACATCTCCTCGTTATCTGAGGTAACGGCAAGATTGAAATCGCGCTCAAATTGTTCAACTTCAGTTTTGGTTGCATAAATACCGTGAAATAGCGGATCAAAACTTCGTGCAAACGGTTCGACCCATTCTCTCGGCTGTGTCGGATTGAGATTGACGAAATAAAAAGCTGTATCGGGAGCGTGTTTTTGTATACGGCGATACATAGGGGTAAATGCATTGAGTGTCGGGATACAGATGGAGGTACATCCGACATATCCGAAATAGATGAAAACGGCTTTAGCCTTCTCGTGTTTTAAAAACGGAATAAAAATATCTCTCTTTTCCATTTTTACAGAATGTGCATGATCTCCGAAAAGGTGAGCAGTTAAAGGAAAAAATATCAATAATGAGAGCATCAATAAAAGGAGGATAAAACCTGCAAATTTTTTTTTCAATAGGGACCTTTTACTGTATTTGTAAAAGTGTAGTATAAAAATGTTGGGTCAATGTTGGGTAGAGGGTTTAGTGCACCGATTCGCTTTTATCGAGTTTTCGAAGACGGTAACCGACGCCGCGAACGTTGACGATCATCCCGCTTTTGAGTTTTTTCATCAGACGGTGTATCCAGTAGCGCATGGTTGAGGGTGCAATCTCTTCGTTGTTCCATACATAGTCTTGTATGGCATCCGAGCTGACAATATTGCCGATATTTTGAATGAGGATACGCAGTAGCAGGGATTCGATTCGAGTCAGTTCGATAGGAGCGTCGTGATAATAGAGCTCACCGCTGATCAGTGAGTAGGTATAACCTTGTGTAAGTGGAAGATCATCATTCTTCCGCTCCGGATTGGAGAGACGTAGAGCATTATGAATCCGGATGATGAGTTCTTCCATATCGAAAGGTTTTTTAATATAGTCGTGGCATCCAAGATCAAATGCTTTTTTGAGATAGTCGATTTCCGCATGGGTTGTGATCATGATAACAGGGGTATTCATATAGCGCTTCCTGATATACTCCAGAACTTCGAAGCCGTTAAATGCAGGAACATTGATATCGATTAGGTAGAGGTCGTGCTGCTTCATATAGACGGCATTCATAGCGCATTCCCCTTCGAAACACGAATCGACCGAAAAACCGAGCCGCGTCAACTCTTCGGCTATAAGGGTGTTGAAGGCATAATCGTCTTCCAGAAGCAACGCTCTCATTTCGGGTTCCTTTAACTCTCTTGTTGAAGTATAGCTGGGGAATGTTTGATGAGCGTTTGTTGGATAATGGATGTCGGAAAATGGTAGATGAAAGAACTTCCTTTCCCTTTGATACTTTCCACACAGATAGAGATTCCACGGGCGTCGCAGATATCTTTTATAATACTCATCCCAAGACCCAATCCCTGATGATGGGTATTACCCCGGTAGTAGACTTCGAAAAGTCTATTTTTGTCTTCTTCGGACATACCGATACCGTTATCTTTGAATGTTAATAGAAGTCCATCCGACTCTTGGGAGATGACGATGATTATGATTTCACCGAGCTGTTGCGTATATTTGACGGCATTGGAGAGATTATTATCGATGAGCCTTTGTAGTTCAGTACGGCTCATATGGACCTCATATCCCTCATCGATCTCCATTTCGATCACGATCTCCTTTACGGAGAGCATGGCATCAAAATAGAGAATACGGTCGGCGATAAACTCTTCAATATTGATCCATTCGGCGATAGGACAGAGATATTCTTTACGGGATAAAAATGCGATATCGTCGTAAATGGTTGAGAGAATACGAGCTGAACTTTTAATCATTTCAAGATTGCGTACATTAGGGTAATCACGGGTCAATACAGAAATGTTGAGTTCAATAGCGCTCAGTGGTGTATTCATCTCATGCACCATTTTTCGGATAAAAAAATCTTGCTGCTTCTGCAAAATATCCCGCTCTTCTAATGCATGCTGCTTTTGGATAATTTCTTTTTTCAGTCGACGATTCCAATAGAGTAACATTCCGACCAAAAGAAGAATGATACTGATTGCTAAAAGTGGTAGATTCAATTCAATCCCTTACTATATGATTTTCCTACGCTAGTATACACCCAACATTCATCAAACATATCTATTTTATACTTGCAAAAATAACGGAGTACTTGTTAAAAAACGTTTATTAATTTATAAAAACGAAAGTACTCAAGGGTAGAGGATAGAATAAATGATGAGAAATATACATGAACAGCATGTTTATATTACCGAAAAAATTAAAATTAAAATTCAACCGCTCAAAGTTGTCTTTCCCTCATATTACGGGAAACTGTATGCGGAAGAGGCTCATGCACTGAATGTTGAACTGCAGCCTGATGAACTTCTTGATGCTGAAATGTTGAATGAAAATGTTGTCAATCACATACTTCGATTATCCAACTGTGCAGAGCAGGCAATTGAAGCGATTGAGTCTGAAGATAAAAAAAAGCTCTCTGCCGTTTTGGCCGAGACAAAGGCATTACGGGATGAGATTCAAGCGCTCCAGCAAATCATTTACGAAGATGCCCTGACAAAAAGTTATAACCGTAAATGGTTTGAAGATCATTATTTGAATAGCGATAAACAAAGTATGCGTGATGAGGGGGCAATGGTGATGATCGATTTGAATAAGTTTAAAGAGATCAACGATACCTATGGACATATTGTCGGTGATAAAGTACTGATCCATATCGCAAAAAAACTCAAAGAGATGGGGGGAGATGTCATTCGGTTCGGCGGTGATGAGTTTTTAGTGATGTTTAGTAAGGGTGGAACGGTAACTGACATTCAAGAAAAGATAGATGATATGCTTGTAAATTGCGCAAAAAAAATATTTAAAGTTGATGAGAATACTTTTAAAGTGAGTTTTGCATATGGGATAGCGGCATTTGAACAAGGCTCTGAACTCAGTTTCGTAATTGATACTGCCGATAAATCAATGTATCTTCATAAAAGATCTGTGTAATCCCCTTTTTTATTAGAGAGTTCTTTCGAAAACTAGATTTTTAAGACTCCGCTCTTCCTCGATTTCGGGGAAGCTTTCCAAATTTTCAAGCCTCTCAACGTACCGAAATTCAGGGGCATTTTCTCTAAAAAGGGTTTTGATAAATTCACAATCCAACTCAGGAGCATTAAGGGCCGAGAGAACGGTGCACTCTTCTGCCGCGAACTCATGAAGCCGCCTTATAATCTTCTCGTAATCGCTTGTGGCGGCGAATGACCCTTTTTGAAAGCTGGGAGGATCGATGATAATCAGATCATAGGGACCGCTTTTACGGATGCGGCTCCACGATTTGAGGATGTTGTAGGGCATAAACTCCACTTTTTTGGTATCAATGGCGTTGAGCCGATGGTTTTCGCGTCCGATGGTGAGGACGTTTTTGTTCATATCGACATTAACGACGGCTTTTGCCCCCGCTTCCATAGCCACAACGGAAAACGAGCAGGTGTACGAGAAGAGGTTAAGGATGTTTTTCCCCTTTGCATTTTTACGGACAAATTCTCGACCGATCTTCATATCGGGAAAGAAGCCAATATTTTGGGCACTCTGAAAATTGACATGATAGTTGAGACCGTTTTCGATGGCAAAACACGCTTGTGGCAATTTTCCTGTAATAACGGATGATGGAGATGATGGGAGATAGCGGTGTTGAACTACGAGTGCTTCCCATTTGGCTTCAGCATCAAAAAAACTTTTTAACATGGAAATAAGGGCATCTTCTTTTTCATCCGCTTCAAAAAGGACGGCAAAGAGCACTTTGTCCACACTGTCCACGGTAAGAAAACGATACCCGTTGTAGGTGTTGCCACGTCCGTGAAACAATCGAGTGTATTCTTTGGTGAGAGTGTGTGAAGCAGTGATTAATAGCTGTTTGAGATCGTCTAAACGCATTTGTATTAGACTTTAAGATCGAGCAGATTGCCTCGTTGCTCTTGATTTAGAGCCATAGAAGAAGGATTGGCACGAAGATATTCTTGTAACATTTTAAGAGATTTTTGTTCTTCTTGGGAATCGGGCGGAAATAGTTTTGTTAAATCCGTAGAGAGTGATTCACCTGAGAGAGAATTTCCATCGCTATCATGATAAATACCTGCCGCACGCATAAATCCGATCGTCACAATCCCTTTGGCAGCTTGGTAATTTTCTGCATTTAAGAGGGCGTTATAAAGCTTCCGTTCCGAGGGGTTCAGCTCTTGAGAAATCATACTAAAGTCGTCTTTGAGTTGATCGATTTCTCCCGTTTGCGATATCTCTTTGTATGAGGGGGGAGGCGAATAGGAGGATGAGGCAAATGGGTTTGAAAACGGGTAGGAGCTGTTCGTTTGAACTTGCATTTGTACTCCTTATAATTATATTATAAAATTACTAGCAAAAAACAGTCCAAAGTTTTTTATTGAGATTTCATATAGAGTAATCTGAGTGTAAATATTTCGAGATATACTGTCAAAAAAACGGGGCAACGATGAAAATCTTATTTTTTTTACTCCTCACGATGGCGTTATCCGCAGAGGATCTTCGTAATAAAATCGATCATATTATTGTCATCTATCTCGAAAATCGGAGTTTTGATAATTTGTTTCGGGGGTTTGAGGGCGCCGACACCTCTGATCAACCTTTTCGGCCGTATGCAAAGCAAACCGATCAAAAGGGCAGTAGCTTTGTAACCCTTCCGATGGGAGAAAAATCGGTACTCTCCGGATTTTCTACGACCCTTTCCAATGAGCCGTTTCTGCTTGATACCGTCGTATCCCAAGAGGGTATGATTCCTGATATGGTTCACCGCTTTTATCAAAACCAGCTTCAGATCAATGGGGGAGTAAACGATCGCTTTGTCGATATTAGCGATGAAAAAGGGCTAAGTATGGGGTATCACGATATCTCTAGTAGGGCACTGTGGCGCTATGCGAAAGAATTTACACTCTGTGATCGTTTTTTTGCAGCGGCTTTCGGAGGATCGTTTTTAAATCATCAGTGGCTTATCGCGGCACGGACTCCGTATGTCGGGAGTGAGTCTAATATTTCCAGCTATACATTGGATGGGAGCGGGGAGATCATCCGTGACGGTATCCTCACCCCTGATGGGTATGCGGTTAATACGATACAGCCTTATCATTTGCCGTTCAAGGCTAAATATTCCAATCCAGCACTCCGTTTAAAACCACTCGAATACGATACCATCGGGGATACTCTAAGCGACAAAAATATTTCATGGAGTTGGTACAGCGGAGGATTTGATGAGGCACTCTCAGGGCGGGGAGATGAAATCCACTACCAATACCACCATAACCCGTTTTTGTATTTTGCACGATATGCACCGCATACCAAAGGGCGTCAACATCTCAAAGATGAAAAAGCGTTTTTTAGAGAATTAGAAGAGGGGAAATTGCCGAGTGTCGTTTTCTTTAAACCTTCCGCAGAGGATAATCAACACCCCGGATATGCAAGTATCAAAGCCGCAGATGAAAAACTCTCCCAAATCATCGAAGCGGTACGAAGCAATTCGAGTGTTTGGAACAAGTCACTCATTATTGTCACCTATGATGAAAACGGCGGTTTATGGGATCATGTAGCGCCACCCGTACGTGATCGATGGGGGCCTGGGACACGAATACCGGCTCTTATCATTTCACCGTATGCTAAAAAAGCCTACGTGGATAATACAGAATACGATACAACCTCGATATTGCGCTTTATCGAATGGAGATATGCTCTGGAGCCGTTGGGGGAACGTCGAAGCAATAATCTGCTAAATAGCTTAGAATAGTTTCCACGGTTTATTCCAGATTTCGAGTTGTGTACAGCACTCCGCACTCACAAACCGTTCTCCTTCATCAGGCGGTGAAACAAATTCAAATGGCTCACCCTTTAAATGAAAGCGCAGGGCATAAGCGTGCAAATATCCCCGTTTTTCTTTACGTGCTTCCTCGGATGCAGCGTAACGCTCATCTCCCGCGATGGGGGAGCCGAGGGATTTTAGGGCGACTCGGATTTGATGGGTTTTCCCCGTATGGGGTTTGATCAAAAAAAAGCGCTCATGAGTGCGCAGGGCACAACTGATAAACTGGGTGATCGCGGGATTTTCCATCGTGGTGAGGAGCTTATAATCCCCCCGCCTTGCATTGCTCATATCACCCTTGACCCAACCCATTTTCTTCTTCGGCTTGCGCATTGATATCGCGAGGTAGTATTTCTCGATCTCTCTCGCTTCAAACATTTTTCCAAACTCTGCCGCCGTTTCCGAATTTTTGGCGAGGATCACCAATCCTGAGGTCATTTTATCGAGTCGGTGGACGGGGAAAAGGGGGATCCCGAGCTGTTGGGAGACTTGCACGACAAATCCCGCTTCTTCTTCGGAGTGGAAGTTGACACCTGCGGATTTAGAGGCGATGATGAAGGCATCATTTTCAAAAATAAGGGCAATTTTTTCCATGTGAGAGTTTATCTAATCTACCCTTTTGCTCAAGCAGATCAGGGGAATATTTTTTGCTTAAAAGGAGAAACACATCAAGCGGAGTATCTAACAATGCGGATATTTACCAATAGAACCATGATCATGATCCATGCTAGACGTGATACTATACAAGAGAAAGTGATTGTGGATTTTGTAAATCGTCACTTCAAATACAAGGTTCAGGGCGAATCAGGTATCTTCATCCATCACTGCAACGAAGAATTCATCAACAAAAAAAGGTTCTTTCATTGGCTATATTGGAACTATCAACAGATGCACGGCAAAGACCCTCGCGATTTAAGAGCAGAAATCGAATCAAAACCGCAGCGCCCGATAAAGATCAATTGGATTGAAAAAGCCAATATTATTACGAATATTCCGATTTCAATCGAGGTTATCAACACTATTTATTTAAAATTTACCTTTAAACAAGAGAATGCTGCAACGTATATGCATAACTTTTTACGCAGTTATTTTAGAACCCATATCATTAGCCTTGAGGAGAATAGAGATCACTATCTCGTTAAGGTTGAGAATGAGGTCGTCAAGGAAAAACTTCTCACTCTTTTAAAACGTACTCGGATCATGCAGTATTACGTCAGTTTTACGTACAATCAACAGCAAATTTCACAACTTCTAGCCGCCAACAATCATTTTATCCCTCAAAATGAGAGTGAACACGCAAAGATAGAGAAAGCCTATAAACTGCTTAAGGTATCCCCTGAGGAAGAGATTTCTGAGATCAAAAAAAGATATAAAAAGCTTCTGTATAAATATCATCCCGATAGAGTGTACAATCAAGGTCAAGAGCTTATCGACAAATACACAATGACTTTTCAATCGATTCAAGCAGCATTTGAAACTATCCAAGATGACAAAAATACTCAGACAACGCTTAGAGCTTCGTAAGGGATTAATCTTCTAAAAAAGCGCACATCTATTTCTGCGCAGAATATTCTGATTCTAGTAACATGGAGTTGAATTTCTCTTCGCTCTCTCTGAGCGATTGTGTCCGTTCATCGACCATCTTTTTATGATGATGGTGTACTTCACCCTCGCTGGCTAATACCAGTGGAAGGTCGATTTGGAACAGTGACCCCATACGAGGTTCACTTATGAGAATAATATTGCCACCCATCAGTTGGGCAAATTGACGAGCGATGGAGAGGCCAAAACCGGTTCTCCCTTTGACTGCGCCTTTGGCTAATTGGACGAAGGGGAGAAAGATATGCTTTTGATCTTCTGGATTGATCCCGGGACCGGTGTCTTGGATCTCGATCAAGAGATGGTTGCGGGGAGCGTGTTGGACGCTTAAACGGACCGTTACCTCCCCTTTTTCAGTAAATTTGATGGCATTACCGATCAGATTGATAAGAATTTGGCGAAGACGGGCTTCGTCGCCTTTGATGTAGCGCGGGAATTCGGAGGATTGAATGAATTGCAGTTGAAGCCCTTTTTGTACGGCGCGCATCCCCATCATCTCTTGAATATTACGCACCATAGCACCGAGGTCGAAAGGGGCAATTTGCAGTTGCAGTTTGCCGGACTCAATTTTCGCAATTTCCAAAATATCGTTGATGAGGGTGAGAAGATATTCGCCATTGATATTGATTATATCGATATTTCGGCGTTGGGTATCGCTCAAGAGGGGATCTTGATGGAGTGTTTCGGAGAATCCGAGGATCGCGTTAAGAGGTGTACGTAATTCATGACTCATATTGGATAGGAACAGACTTTTGGCTTTGTTGGCACTCTCGGCCGCATCGCGTGCCTGAATCAGTTCCACGGTACGTTCTCCCAACTGTCGGCGGTCTTCCCAAAACAGTTTGAGCGCGTGAGCCATGTCATCGATTTCATCGTGGCGCAGTGTATCACCATGGTGTGTGTGCGGCTCTGAAGATGTGCCGTTCGTATCAAGGCGGAGATCACGGCTTACCTGCTGCAAACGACCCAGTACATGCGCTCCTAAAAACCATCGTGCCACCATCCCTGCAATTACGAGGCTTCCTACCAGCAGTAATGTTACCCATTGCACATTACGCTGGGTCAGTTCATTGAGTTGTTGCACGGATTCTCGGTAGTATCGGGTGAATTGCTCTGATTGCAGCTGTGTCGCGTTCATTAGCTCCCCTGCTTGGTTGTGCAATTCTAGAAGATATCCTCGTTCTGATTGGAGTGCATGATCGGCTTGTAACTCTTTTTCTCGAAGCTGTGCCGCAATATTAGTCGTATTACGGAATAACTGGCTTGAGTGATGGAGTTCCAGTAATGTATTCCCCTCAGACTCGGAGGCAAGCTGATCGACAACGTCATCAAACGTGCTCAAATGCCCCAAAATTTCTTCGTAATTATCGTGCAGCTGCTCTCGTGATTCAGCCTGTGCTAATTGGTAGGATTTACGCTCGATCAACAGTGTCAACTGAACAAGCTCTTGAGCCTTTTGCATTTGAACCAGACGATGTTCTGCTAATGTATGAATGGTTGTTGCAGAAGTGTTCAAGGTATAGACCGCCATGACTCCCCCGCCCAATATTAGGAGTATTAATGCCGATATCGCCAGTAGGAACTGCTGTCGCAGTGTGTGCGGTAACCATGAGGTTAAAAGTTTAAAAAATACCACAATCTCTCCTTTTAACGCGTCCAGATACGACGGTATATTTTTCGATAACCATTATCGGGATCGAACTTCATCCGTTTTCCACCGTCATAAGCGATGTTTTCAGGAGTCACAAGATGTACGGGGGTGATATAGCCGCTGACGCTTTGAGCTGAAAGTGCTCTGTTGAGTTCATCCATCAACTGCCACCCTTGCAAGTTCAACGGCTCAGCTACCGTTCCGTATTGAAATGTTCCGGCTTGTATCCGCATAAAAGCTGCCGGACTCCCGTCTCCAGCAGAGAAAAGGTGGATATCCCGCCCCGTTTTGGTAAACTCGGGAGAGGCATAGTCGAAATAAATGTCATTAATCGCTAGGGCATGTGTCCAGCGCGACCCATAGCGCGCTATTAGATCGCGGGTTATTTTTGGCATGAGTTGGGCACTTTGCGAGATCGGTACACGGCGTATTTCGAGCAGGGTACACTTCGGGCATTCACGGATAATTTGCGCCATAGCATTGGCCTTGCTCATCGCGATTTCGAAGTTGCTGTCGGTGAAGATGACTACCCCCGCATGCGCTTTACTTTCGACGATGGCTTTCATCGCAGTAACCTGAGCTACTTTCAACGGATCGGTAGAAACGTTCATCGCCACGCTTCCTGATGTGAGTTTTCCCGCGATCGGTCCTATATGCCACCCCACCACAGGAATCCCCTCATTTTTAAATTTGACAAGACGGGATTCAAGGGTATGCGCATCGCTTCCGAGTAAAATCAGACCATCTGGCTTCATGGCCAATGCCGAATCAAGAGCGTTACTGCGGCCATTTGCAGTGCCATGTGCATCCAGCGTTTTGATGCGCCATCCTAATACCTTCGCCGCTTCGTCTATTCCTCTGGCAACACCTAAAACACCGCCGTTACGCAAATCCTCGCACACTACCGCAACATTCACCCCTCTGCGTCCGACGGGTCCGGATGTGGGACCATCCCACTTTGAAGCACGTTGCGTGGCTTTGGCTACAATTTGTTCCATTTCAATACGTGAAGTAACCGATTTATCGTTGGTTGGTTCTTCGGCAAACAAACTTTTATTATCGATGAGGCAGGCAAAGGTCAGTAAATAGACGAAAAAAGTTCTAGAATGCATTCCACTCATCTGCCTCTCCTTGGATTAATAAACTATTTATTTTGATTATATCATATCCTCTATGATGCGATACTCTCCCGCCTTCAAATCCCCCAGCTTCAGATCCCCGAAGCTATAGCGGTGCAGAGCGGTGACATGATTTCCTACCGCCGCAAACATCCGCCGTACCTGATGGTATCGCCCCTCAGTGATCTCTAATGTCACGTGTGTTTGATCGATAATTGTCAGCTTGGCAGGAAGACATGGAGATTTTTCACCGTGCAACATCAACGTTCCCGAAGCAAATATTGCTGCTTCGTCTCCGTTTAACGGTCGATCTAAGGTCGCTTCGTACACTTTTGGCACTTTATGTTTAGGGGAGGTGAGGCGGTGAAGAAGCCCGCCATCGTCAGTGAGGAGGAGCAATCCGCTCGTCTCTTTATCAAGTCGTCCGATAGTGGAGATTTTCGGATCACGCACTCTCCATCGATGTGGGAGGAGATCGTAAACAAGTCTCCCCTCGCCATCATCATGGGAGCAGACAAGTCCGAGCGGTTTATGCATTAATATCACGATCCCCGCAGGCGGATCAAGCGGTTCGCCCTCATACAGAATTTCCTCGTGAGAGACTTTGGTATCGCTTTTCAGGGGAAGGTTTTCGGTATGGGTAATGACCCCATCGCGTAAAAGAGCGGCAACCTCTTTGCGCACGCAATACCCCAGTGAACTGAGGAGCTTGTCGAGGCGGATTTTAGAGGGCTTCGAGTTTTTCATCGGTCTCTTTGGTAATCCGTTCAAATTCATTCGTAGCGATTTCGAGTCGTTCGAACAGCTCTTCGATCATCTTCTCATCGTCACCGACGCTTTTGGAGAGTTCGAGGAGTTTGGAGGTCTCACCTTGGTTTGAATAGGTCGTGAGGAGTTCATGAGAGGTTTTGAGTTTCTCTTCGAGTTTCATGATCGTACTCTCACAATGATCCACCTCTTTTTTCAGCGGGCTGAGGAGTTTGGAGCGCTCTTGGATGAGGGCGGCACGAAGCTGTTTGTTCTCTTTTTTATTGACATTTTGTGTCACTTTGAGCGGTTTCGGGGCGTCGGTGACCTCTTCATCCCATCCGATTTTCTCCAAAAACTCATCGTAACCGCCGTCGAAAAACTCAGCGTTCCCTTCACGGAAGATGATGAGCTGATCGGCTAACTCGCGCAATAGCATTTCAGAGTGGGTGACGATGACAACCGAACCTTCAAATCGTTTGAGCGCATCACACAATGAGTCAATGGATTGCATATCGAGGTGGTTGGTCGGCTCATCGAGGAAGAGAAGGTTGGCAGGGGTAGCGATAATTTTTCCCAGCATAACGCGGCTGCGCTCCCCCCCTGAGAGGATAGAGATCTTTTTATCGGCATCATCACCGCTAAACATCATCGTTCCGCAGATTCCACGAATACGGACATTTTGAAGCGTATTATCGGCACTTTGGATCTCTTCGGTGATGGTGCGATTTTTATCGAGGCGGTCGATGTTGGTTTGGCCGAAATGGGCAATGGCGGTGGATGGGTGAGAAATAATCTCACCGTTGGGGGTCAAAACTCCTGCGAGGGTGTTGAGGAGGGTTGATTTCCCTTTACCGTTTTTCCCGATAATGGCGAGGCACTTTTTCGCCTCCAATGCAAATGAGAGGTTTTTGAACAGTAACTCGTCAGGGTTATATCCGAAGGATAGCTCTTTAACTTGCATGATGATTTTGGCGGGAGTAGGGCGGTAGGAGAAGGAAAAAGAGAGGTCTTTCTCCCCCTCCAGTGACTCCATAACCCCCATTTTGTCCAGCTCTTTTTGTTTCGATTGGGCGAGAGTTGCGGTAGAAGCGCGGGCTTTGTTACGGGCGACGAAATCTTCTAACTCCGCACGCTTTTTATCGTGATTGATTTTGGTCTTCTCATACAGCTCGTCTTCGCTTGCCATCATCTCATAATATTTGTGACTGTTCCCCTTGATGATACTGACACAGCGGCGGCGCAATCCCATCGTGTGGGTCGTGACCGAATCCATAAAATCGCGATCATGGGTGATGAGGATCACTTCCCCCTCGAACGCACGTATAAAAGAGGCAAGCCAGCGGAGAGAGACGATGTCGAGGTAGTTGGTCGGCTCATCGAGTAAGAGGAGATTAGGCTCTGTGACGAGAAGTTTAACGAGGTTGAGGCGGATTTGATACCCCCCTGAAAAACTGAGGGGATCTTTTTCCAAATCGTCTTGTGAAAATCCAAGACCGAAGAGGATTTTTTCGACGCGGTAGACCTCATGCTCCATATCCCCTGTGAGAACCGAGGCACACTCTTCACGGACGGTTTTGTGGGTGAAGTGTAGATGCTGACGGAGTGTGCCGATACGGTAATTTTTCGGGATGATGATCTCTCCCGAATCATAAGGCTCTTCGTCCAAAATGATTTTAAAGAGGGTCGATTTTCCCGTCCCGTTGCGTCCGACAAAACCGACTTTGTTTCCTGCATTGAGTTTAAGGGAGAGATCCTCGAAGAGGACACGGGTGCCGTAGCTTTTGGTGAGGTTATTGATTTGAATCATGAGAGCGGTTGTTATCCCTCAATTTTATGGGGGAGTTTACCGGGCATAGCCTCTTTGTTTGAGAGAAGGTCTTCGATCTGACGTTTCACTTTATCGTAGCGAAATTGCTCTTTAAACCCTTGGATTCGTCCCCCTGCCGCGTTCGGATGACCTCCACCGTTGGCCCATTCGCCCGCCATCATGGCAACATCCACCTTGTCATGGCCTCGCAGGCTCATCGTTCCGCGTGTACTGACATCGACGATGAAATCAAAATCTGGAAATGCGGTGAGAAACCCGTTGCCGATAATCGAAGTATTTCCCAGTCCGTAGCTTAAAAATCCGCGCCATCCTTTGTAATAGATCGTCATGGTTGAGCGTTTGGTACCCAGCAATGCCACGATGTATTTGGTTGAGAGATTATCGAGAGTATTATCGACCTCGTCTTTAAAGAACACTTTTTTCATTTTATGGAGGGCTTCATCCAAAACGATGTTAGCATTCGGTAGAAAGCGCATTGTGGCCGCCTCTTCAAGCATAGCAAGTTTGTAGGCGCGATCTTCATCAGCGAACATCACACGGCTTAACTCTTTTGCATCGGAGATGAGACGCATACACACTTTTCCGTATTCGAAATCGTCCTCTTCATCTTGGTGCCATAGATCGACCGCATTAACCACTTTGACAAACGCTTCGAGCCATCCTCCCCCGCTCAAGCCGTAATGTTCCATTGCGTATTCATAGACGATTTTAGTTGCGCATCGTTCGGTATCAAGAAAATACCATGGGTACTGTGCCGCCGTATCTTTACCGCTTCCGTGGTGATCGAGGAGGGTAATAGTGATCTCCCATCCGTTCTCATTGAGGCGGTTGACTTCGTTGTTGAGCCATCGTGCTTCATCGGGATAAAGATTAAGATCGGTGATAAGGATCGTAGCACTTTGTTTCGCTTTTTTGATTGTATCGATAATCTCTTCGAGGCGGTCCATCACTTCGGCACCGTAGTTGGCGTTGTAGCTGAACATAGTGTGGGGTGTTTGTGCCATGACGAGTTGGCAGCTGTAACCGTCGAGATCGATGTGAGAGAGGTGGTAAAACGTTGTGGTCATGAATATCCTATTTTGTATCTAATGTGATGGAGCCGAGCACTTCAAACTTCGCATTTGAATCGATTTCGGCATGGGAGAGGGTGACGATTTCGAGGCTAAATCTCTCATAAATCTCAGCCAACGGACGGCGCAATTTCGGATCAACGATAACGATGATGGGTGATATCCCTTTTTGAAGAAGTTCGGTTGCTTTGGCGCTGGTTGCTTGAATAAGGCCGTTAATCTCTCCGACATTGAGGAGGAGTTGACGTGTTCCGTCACGCTCTTGCGATTTTTCCAACATCATTTGTTCACTCATCGTATCAAACGTCAACAGTTTGATAACTCCATCAGGGCTGGTATAGAGTTGGGTGATGATACGGGAGAGTTTTGCACGTACATGTTCGGTGATGATATCGACACTTTTAGTATACTCAGCCACATCGGCCATCGTTTCGAGAATTGTAATCATATCTTTAAGAGGGATACGTTCGTGTAAGAGAGCTTTGAAAACACGTTGGATAAGACCGATATTGGCCACTTTAAGAAGATCATCCACCACAACCGGATAGTCGTTTTTGATTTTCTCGATAAGTGCTTGGGTCTCTTGTCGGGTGAGGAGCTCTTCGGCGTGGCGTTTAATGAGTTCGCTCATATGGGTTGAGATGACGGTAGCCGGATCGACGACGGTATAGCCGTTGATAATAGCGTCCTCTTTGAGTTCCGGTACGATCCACAGTGCATCAAGACCGAATGCAGGCTCTTTCGTCGGTTCCCCTTCGATTTCCCCCATGGCCATACCGCTGTCCATAGCAAGGTAACGATCAGGCTGAATAAGACCGTCTCCGATATTGACCCCTTTGAGAAGAATCTCATACTGGGTCGGTTTGAGATGGAGGTTATCACGGATACGTACCTGTGGCATCAAAAAGCCGAAATCGGAGGCGATTTTGCGGCGCATCGAGCGGATACGCTCCAACAAATCTCCCCCCTGAGCACTGTCGGCCAGACGGATAAGCTGATATCCGAGGGTGAGTTCGAGCATTTCGATTTTGAGGATATCTTCGAGTGCCGCTTCTTCCTCTTTTGCAATCTCTTCATTGGATTTTTTGCGCGGTGCAGATGTGGCACCCCCTTCTGTCGTTCCTGACGCTCCGGCCGCATTCGGTGTACCGGCTTTGTTGATAAGCGGAGCGGATGTGAGGACGAGATCCCCTTTTTCGTATTTATAAAGGGCGTATCCCAATCCGGCAAAAATAAGCCCTACAAACCCTAATGAGAAAGTCGGTAATCCCGGAACCGCAGCAAAAAGGAGCATAATGAATCCGACAATGATCATAACGCGGGCATTTCCCATCAATTGGTTGATACTTCCCTCAGCGAAGCTTCCGCCTGAATCATTCGAACCGCGTGTGATCATAATACCGGTAGCCGTCGAGATGATCAGTGCAGGTACTTGTGATACGAGACCGTCTCCGATGGTGAGGATGGTATAGGTATGTGCACTTGCACCTACATCAAGATTAAACTGAAAGATTCCGATTAAAAATCCGCCGATGATATTGATGAG
>Ga0209262_10000353_pt1 | contig 22410 bp, 15 predicted proteins | sample Lowcelwee11metaG_FD_187171 | JGI IMG/M metagenome (GOLD analysis project Ga0209262, IMG submission 187171) | Freshwater pond sediment microbial communities from the University of Edinburgh, under environmental carbon perturbations - Low... | ecosystem: Environmental > Aquatic > Freshwater >...
CTCAGTTGGTAGAGCATCACGTTGCCAACGTGAGGGTCGTGAGTTCGAGCCTCATCGCCCGCTATTCTTATCCTTGTTCAAAATCGGAGTTTTTCGTGCAAACTACCCACCCTATTCCTACTGAAGAATTTGTCGGCGATGATGTCCGTGTATCTGTGAAACGTCAGCCTTCCTGCCGGGTCGAGCTTCATGTTGCTGTTTCAAAAAAAATGATTGAAAAGGCACGTGTTCAGGCCATTAAAGCTGTGAATAAAGATGTGACTCTCCCTGGATTTCGTTCGGGTAAGGCGCCAGAAGCGTTGATTGTGAAAAAATACTCACAAGAGATTGAGAAACGGATATCTAAAGAGATGGCTGATTTGGCGTTTGTTTCGGCGCAAAAATTGGTGAACATTGCTCCTTTAAATCAAAATTCTCGGATTTCTTTTGATCTGAAAAGTCAGACAGAAGAGGGCGCTGCACTTGTTTTCTCATTTGAAGAAGAGCCTAAAGTCCCGTCTATTGATCCAAAGTTGTTTGTTGCTAAGCCCATTAAACAGCCCGAAGTAGGAGAGAAGCAAGTGACAGAGGCGATTCGTCAGATGGCCTTTTTCTATGCGGAGTGGAGTTCGGTTGAAGATCGAGGTGTCCAGGAGGGAGATTTTATCATGATCGATCTCGACACAATTGATGGAGAGAAGGTAGATAGAGTCTTTAATCAGGTTCGTTTTGAAGTAATCCATGAGAAAATGGCTTCTTGGATGCGAAATCTTGTCTTGGGTGCGAAATTAGACGATGTTCTTGAAGGGGTGAGTGAGCCGGATGAGACGGCTTCGGAAGAAGAGAAAAAAGAGTTTTCTCAGAAAAAAGTGAGAGTGCACATCTTAAAGATTGAGCATGCCGTTTTGCCAGAAATAAATGATGATTTTGCAAAAAAAGTGGGCTCTCCGACTGTTGCTGCAATGCACGAGATGATTGCTAAAATTTTAAAAGATCAGGTTGAAGAAAAAGTTCAGGGCGAATTACGCGAGCAGATCAATCAATTTCTTGTGAATACATATGCTTTTGATCTTCCTCAATCCATTGTAGGCGAAGAAGTAAAATACCGACATTCTCAGGCGCTTAAAAATTCTAAGTTCTTTGAGCAGTGGAAGAATGCAACACAAGAAGAGAAAGAGAAGATTACAGGACATCTTGTCTCGGAAGCAATGAATGCATTGAGAATGTTCTACCTGGCAAGACAAATCGTCGCAGACGCAAAAATTTCAATTACGCATCAAGAGGTTCAGGATCATGCAGTCTCTTCTCGTCGTGGCCAGTATAGAGAAGAAGGATTGACGGATCAGATTAGCAAAGAAGAGTTTTCTATGGCTCTCTCCTCTCTGTTTTTGAAAAAAGCGCAAGATTTTATTTTGGAGCATACGCAATAGGTGTGCAAAAAGCTTGACTCACTCATGTGTAATTGAGTAAGGTCGAATTTTATATAACGGGGAAAAGATTATGTCATTGACTCCATATGTCATCGAAGATACCGGCCGTGGCGAACGTTCCATGGATATTTATTCGCGCCTTCTTAAAGATCGCATTATTTTTATAGGAACTGATATTACAGACCAGGTCGCAAACGTGGTTGTTGCACAGTTGCTATTTTTAAAGATGGAAGATCCAAAAAAAGACATTAATTTGTACATCAATTCTGCAGGAGGAAATATTACTGCAGGACTCGCGATTCTTGATACGATGTTGTTTTTGGGGTGCGATATCAATACCTATTGCATTGGACAGGCCGTGTCTATGGCGGCGCTTCTATTGTCTGCAGGGACTAAGATGAAACGATTCGCTCTTCCTCATAGTCGAATCATGCTCCACCAGCCTTATGGCGGAGTGGGAGGAACTTCGGAAGACATCGCTCTACAAGCAAAAGAAATTTTAGAGCTGAAAAAAATCACAGCGCACCTTTTGGCTCGTTTTACGGGACAATCCCTTGATCGGATTTCTGAAGATTGTGAGCGTGATTTTTATATGGATCCTGAAGCTGCTTTGAAATATGGGATTGTAGATCATATTGCAAAGCCTACAGTGCCTCCTGCAGGGATAACAGAAATGAGAACTCCAGAACTTCATACAAGCGTGCAATGAGTAAAAAAAACGAAGCTCCCACATGTTCTTTTTGTGGAAGAACAGAAGATACAGTAGAAAAATTAATTTCCGGGCCGAGTGCCTATATTTGTGATAAGTGCGTGAGTCTGTGCGCCGATATTGTGCAGAAAAAACCGGCTTCTTATGAAATGAAGTTATTGAAGCCAAGGGAAATTAAAGCTCACTTAGATGAATATATCATTGGGCAAGACTCTGCGAAAAAAACGATTGCTGTTGCCGTTTATAATCATTACAAACGGATCCGTTCTTTATCAAAAAAATCGGATGTAGAATATAGCAAATCAAATGTGATGTTGCTTGGCCCTACAGGATCTGGAAAAACGCTTCTTGCTCGAACTCTGGCACTTGTTCTTGATGTCCCTTTCGCAATCTCCGACGCGACGACTTTAACAGAGGCTGGCTATGTAGGAGAAGATGTAGAAAACATCATCCTTCGTCTCGTACAAGCAGCTGATTATGACGTAGCAAAGGCAGAACATGGCATTATTTATGTCGATGAGATCGATAAAATCCGCAAAACAACATCAAATGTTTCGATCACGCGCGATGTGTCTGGGAAGGTGTACAGCAAGCGCTTTTAAAAATCGTTGAAGGTACGATTGCGAATGTCCCTCCAAAAGGGGGAAGAAAACATCCTAACCAGGAATATATCAAGGTCAATACGCAGAATATACTTTTTATTGTAGGTGGAGCGTTTGTTCATCTTGATAAGATGATTGCTAAGCGGCTTGGGAAAAGTACGATTGGATTTGATGCAGCGACCAAGAAATCACTGGATGCGCAAGATGTTAATTTTCTCCTTTCTAAAGTAGAATCTGAGGATCTGGTTTCGTTTGGGATGATTCCTGAATTTGTCGGCAGATTCAATAGTATTGCGAATTGCAATGAATTGACTACAGAAGATCTTGTGGAGATTCTTGTAAAGCCGAAAAATGCGATTATTAAGCAATATACGGCTCTTTTTGCTGAAGAAAATGTGAAGATTGATTTTACAGAAACAGCTCTTCAGGCGATGGCCAAAAAGGCTAAGGATACAGGAACGGGGGCAAGAGCGCTTCGGGTGATTGCGGAAAATATTCTTCGAGATTTAATGTTTGAGGTTCCTTCAGATCCTTCGATTAGAGAAATTGTTATTGATGAAGGCTGCATTACAGGGATTCATCCCCCCAAAATTATTCGTGATCGCACAGCCTAGGTCTTTTTGTGATAATTGATGGCACATTTTTTAAGTCTTCTTCAGTGTCTCATCAAGAAGCAGGATTTGAAAACCCTTCTTATTTAACAAAATTGATTAGGTTTTTTCTTACTCGTGTTGGTTTCTCATCAAGGTCTTCTTTTGTAAACTTGGATCATCGAAGGAAATATAATCGATCCCCTTCTCCTGAGGAAGTTGTGATGCCAACATGCGAAAAAGAATTTAGGCAATACGTGTGGAAAAAGCATCAAGCAAATGGAGTGACAATCCAACAAGGTGCTGTACCAAGAGAGCCAAGAGGAAGACAAGAGATACGGGATTTTATGAGAACAGGCTCTCCTGTCGGGCAGAGTGATGAAGAGGGATATCTAATCACTACTCAGGGGAAAAGATTTCAGCTCTCTGATCCTCCAAAAAAACGATCTCGATAATTAGACCTCTTGAATCACGTTCAGTATACGCAAGAGGTCTAGTGGGATAAAATTTTCTTAAGTTCTTCAGTGACGTACTCTTCAAGGGCTTTTGGAGATTGAACTTTTTTTGGTAGTAAGAATGTGTGTTGTTTGGATTGCTTTCCTGTCAGTTGTTCTGCTTGGCAAGAGAGTGTTCCAAATTTAAGAAGAGAAAAGTTGTGACTTGCTGCAAAGACGCGGAGCCGAGAGAGGTGATAGAGCCAAACAACAGGCGGAGGGGGCTCTCCAAAACGATCTTTGATTTCATCTAATAGTTCATCAATTTCGGTAGGTGTGGTTGATTCTCCTAGGCGATGATAGAGCTCCATGCGGAGCGAGATGTCATTGATATAACTTTCTGGGAAATAGGCACTGAATGAAAATTCCATTTTCGTTTCATTGAAAGAAATTGGTTTTTTTCTTTTGAGAGCATCGATTGCCCGTTTTAAGAGTTTGCAGTAGAGGTGAAATCCAATGGCTGCGACTTGTCCTGATTGTTGGACGCCTAAAATATCTCCAGCCCCTCTAATTTCTAAATCTCGCATTGCAATTTTCATTCCGCCTCCATAGCCGCTTGCTTCAACAAGCGCATGAAGTCGTTTTTGCGCAATTTCCGGAAGTCTACGGTCTTTGGGGACTAGAAAATAAGTATAAGCAGCTCGATTCCATCTGCCAACCCTTCCTCGGAGTTGATAGAGATCCGCAAGGCCATAGGTATCTGCACGATCAATCAGTATCGTATTGGCATTTGGGATGTCAATCCCGTTTTCAATAATCGTCGTTGCAAAGAGAAGATCGATTTCCCCTTTTTTAAAGCGGTGAAAAACAGCATCGATATCATCAGGATCCATTTGACCATGAACAACATCAATGCGCGCAGAGGGGACTATTTTTTGAGTCTCTGCGGCTTTCCCATAGATTGTTTCTACTCGATTATGAATGTAAAAGCATTGACCGCCTCTTGCAAATTCGCGCATCAGGGCATTTTGAATGAGTTCAGGATCTGTTTCGGCAATGATCGTTTTAATTGGCAGGCGGTCTTGAGGCGGCGTATTGATTACAGACATATCTCGGGCATGAATAAGCGACATGTACAGTGTGCGAGGGATTGGGGTTGCAGAGAGGGTTAAGCAGTCAGAGCCTACTTTGAATTTTTTTAAGTGCTCTTTTGAACGAACTCCAAAACGTTGTTCCTCATCGATAATGATAAGTCCAAGGTCTTTAAAGGCGATGTCTTTTGAAAGAATGCGATGTGTTCCTACTAAAATATCGACGTGCCCGGCTTTTACTTTTACAAGCGTTTCTTTTATTTCTTTAGCTGTTCGGAAACGAGAAACGACATCGACTGTCACAGGAAATCCGCTCATCCTTTGTGCAAATGTTTCGTAGTGCTGCATGGCCAAGACGGTTGTCGGAACCAAAACAGCCACTTGCTTACCTCCATCGATAACAGCCTTAAATGCTGCACGCATAGCAACTTCTGTTTTCCCGTAACCGACATCTCCACAAATAAGGCGATCCATGGGTTTATCAGAAATCATGTCTTCTTTGATGGCTTGGATGGCAATGATTTGATCTTCTGTGGGGGCGTAAGGGAAATCTCTTTCAAATTGACGCATCATATCCCCGTCCGGGGCATAGTGAAATCCTCCGGAAATAACCCTTTCCGCTTGGCTCTGTAAGAGGTCATTTGCATAGCCCACGATTTGTGCTTGAGCTGTTTCTCTGACCTTTTGCCATCTTTTGTTTCCTAGCTGGCTTAAAGCAGGGGATTCTTCCCTAGATCCAATGTAGCGAGAGATGAGATAAGCTTGCGAGAGGGGGACAAAGAGCTTGCTCTCATCGGCATATTCTAAAATGAGGAATTCAGTCTCGATACCGAGATGGTTTTTTTGTTTTTCCATCCCGCGATAGCGTCCAATCCCGCTATGAAAATGAACAACGAGATCACCATAGGAAAGAGCATGGAATTCAGAGGCAGGCGTGTGATGGGTGCTTCTCCATTTTTGTCGGCGAATGGGAGCTCTTTTTGAAATTTCTGAATTGGGGATGAGAGCAAAAGATTGATCAAGGAGAATAAATCCAGAAGTGAGGGAGCCTTTTTGAAAGTGCGCATTTAGAAAAGAAAAGGGAGCGATTTGTTTTTTGATTTCTTCTTCTTCTGTATCATTAGCATTGAGAAAAAGCATCGAAAAAGTAGGGTCTAATTCGGATACTGCTTCAATTTTTTGAAACGTATGGAAGAACCGGAGAGCTGTGAATCGTTGGGAAAGCGCTTGAAAAGAGATTGGTTGGAAATATTTTGTTTTTTCTTTGGATTTGAGAGTTTCTGACAAGTCTTCGATGTTTTGTGATGCGCAAAAAATTTGGGTAGAAAATCGTTTGATAAGATCTTCTAGTTTATAAAAGAAAAGGGACTGCGCTCCTGGCATTTGTTTTAATGAGACATAGGTGTCTTCAATGGAGAGTAAATCATCCCAAAAAATGATAGGATCATCCATGTAATCGGTGAGAGCAACAAGTCTTGTGGCTTTTTGAAGCAAGGGGAGTTCTAAAGCAGGGGATAGAAATAGACTGTTTACTTTAGTAATGGATTTTTGGCCAATGGGATCGAAGGTTCGGATTTCTTCAATCGTATCTCCGAAAAATTCAATGCGATAGGGATCGGCAGAAGAGACAGGAAACAAATCGAGGATGCCTCCACGAATGGCAAATTGTCCTTTGTCTGAAACAACTGTATTTCTTTTATAGCCAAGAGTGGTGAGCTTTTCTGGCAAATCATCAAACGAGATTTTTGTTTTTTTATTCCAGGTGGATAGCAGGGGAGAGAGATTTTCTTTGGGGATGATTTTTTGCAAAAGGGCCGGTAGAGGGCAGAGAACAATCGAGGGTCCTTTTTTTTGGAGTAGGGTATGGAGCGCTTCGAAGCGCTTTCCTAAAATATCGGGACTTGGTGCAATTTCTTCGCCGGGGAGGGTTTCCCAGGCAGGAAACTCAACAGGTAGAGTTGGATCAAAGTAAGAGAGATCGTTGAAAAGACGGTCTTCTCTCGTTCCTCCTGTGATAAGGAGAATTGATTTGCCAGTTGCTTTAGCAGCAAGAGTCGCAAGCAGTGCTTTTGGGGTTTCCCAGAGCCCCTCAACGAGGAGAGAGTCGGAAGAGGCAAGCGCGTCTTTAAAAGATTTCAGAGACGGGCTTTTATCGATCTCCTGCATGTCTTTCTTTCTCTATGTACACTGAATATGGAGGAGATGGCGGATTTTATCGAGAGCATCTGAGAGTCCTGCTGGATTTTTACCGCCTGCTTGAGCCATGTTTGGTTTGCCTCCACCGCCGCCTTGGATGAGGGAAGAAGCTTCTTTAACAAGGGTCTGAGCATGGATATTTTTTTGCACAAGATCAGGACTTACAGCAACTAATAATTGACAGCGATCATCGAGTTTAATACCGAGCGCAACAACGCCTGATTTAAGATGTTGTAACAGTTCCTCTGCAAAAGAGGTCATTTCATCTGCTTCTAAAGAGATTTCTTGAGCAATGAGGAAGCTTGGCCCCATTTTTTCTTTATGTAAGAGACATTGTTCAAGGAGGTGTTTGATGTGTCCTTTGCGATGAATTTTAAGTTCTTGCGTCAGTTTTTTATTTTCATCAAGCATCGCTTGGAATTTTTCAAGAACAGTTGGGATTGGAGTCTTTAACTGCGCGGCAATGGACTCAATGAGATCTTCTTCTTCTTGCACGAGTTTCTCAGCATATTTACCAGTCACAGCTTCAATTCGGCGGATTCCTGCTGCAATGCTGCTTTCTTTTTCGATTTTGAAAAAACCAATGGTTCCGACACTCGATGTATGCGTGCCACCACATAATTCTTTTGAGAAATCGATATCAACGACACGAACTTTAGAGCCATATTTTTCGCCGAAAAATTGTTTGATCGAACTGTCTTTTCTCGCGTCATCATAGCTGAGTTCATAGATTTTGACAGCAGAACCACTTCGGATTTTCTCATTGACAAGTTCTTCAATTGTGCGAAGTTCTTGTTTTGAAAGAGACTTATGATGATTGAAATCAAAGCGTAAACGTTTATCTTCCACAAGGGAACCTGCTTGTTTAATATGAGTTCCTAATTCTTTTTCGAGCGCCCAATGTAAAAGGTGAGTGGCTGTATGGTTATTTTGGATTTCATTTCGTTTTGTTTCGTCAATTGAGGCATGGACATGATCATTTTTTTTAAGTGAGCCAGTCTGCATTTGGCCGAGATGAGCAATGATGCCCGGAAAAGGGGATGTCGTGTCGTATACAGAGAAGCTATTGCCTCCTTTTTCAATCCGTCCACTATCGCCTGATTGGCCTCCCATTTCAGCATAGAAAGGGGTATGATCGAGAAGGAGCATTCCTTCTTGACCCTCTTTGAGTTCATCGACAAATTTCCCTCCTGCAACAAGCCCTAGGAGGCGGGCTTCCATCGTTGTTTTCTGATATCCATCGAATTGACAAGGTTTATGAGCGCGAAGAAACTCATCGAAAAAATTAGAGTCAAATTGTTGTGAGGTCTTTTTGTGCGCTTTGCGCGATTTTTCTTTTGCTTCTTCTTCAAGCGTCTCAAAGCGGGGAAGATCAACAGTTAAATTTTCATCTTTTGCAATAAGAAGAATCTCTTCTACCGGAAATCCATAAGTATCTTTGAGTTTAAATGCATCTTCGCCAGAAATTTTTTGTGAAGTTTTTCGTGATAAATCAATTACCTGATTTAAAATATTTCCTCCGCGCTGCAAGGTGCGGATAAACGCCTCTTCTTCGAGGGTAATCATTGTCGCGATGCGATCCTGAGAGGATTTTAATTCAGGGTAATCTTCTCCCATGCAAGAAACCAATCGAGGCAATACATCTGCTAAGAAGGGCTTTTGCAAGCCTAGCATCCGCCCATAACGGACAGCGCGTCTTAACAGTTTGCGCAAGATGTATCCGCGATCGGTATTGCTCGGTTGCACGCCATCAGCCATTGAAAAAGAGAGGCTGCGGATATGGTCTGCAATCACATGGAAAGCAGGAGCCAGAGTAAGGTTTTCTGGATCGTATCTATGTCCGCTGATTGATTCGACCTCAGCGATGAGGCTGCGTAAAATATCTGTTTGAAAAACGCTCTCGACGCCTAATTTTAGAGAAACAACCCGTTCAAGGCCTGCCCCTGTATCGATGGATTGTCTGGGTAATGACACCATTTTACCAGACGCATCTCGTTCAAATTGCATGAATACGAGGTTCCAAAATTCCAGGAATCGTTCACCTGTTACATCGTCTTTTGGGTGTTTAGCAGAGCCATAGTTTTCTCCTCTGTCGTAGAGCAGTTCTGAGCAAGGACCGCAGGGCCCTGTATCGCCCATTGTCCAGAAATTTTCTTTTTCGCCAAACCGGACAAGTTTTTTGGGGGAAATATGTTTTTCCCAAAGTGCAAAGGCCTCATCATCATCTTTGTAGACGGAAACCCAAATTTTTTCAGGATCGAATGCAAATACTTTGGTCGCAACATCCCATGCATAGGCGATTGCCTCTTTTTTAAAATAGTCGCCAAAAGAGAAATTGCCGAGCATCTCAAAAAATGTTAGGTGACGTGAAGTATGTCCTACATTGTCTAAATCATTATGCTTGCCGCCCACTCGAATGCATTTCTGCGAGGTCGTTGCCCTTGTATAATCGCGTTTTGACTTTCCTAGAAAAACATCTTTAAACTGATTCATTCCTGAGTTGATGAAAAGGAGTGTCGGGTCATCGTGTGGTACAACAGAGGACGATGCAATGATGGAATGTCCTTGTGATTGAAAATATTTTAAAAATGATCTGCGGATTTGTTGTGATAGCATAATGTCTCTCAAAAAAAGGGGGCTTTTTAAGGGACGATTGTATGAAAAGCTAGATTAACAATCTAGCAGGATTGAATCAGGTCAGCAATCCGGTTCCAGCGTGATATATAGCACTTCCACTTCAATAGGTGCCCTTGAGGTAGAGGTGCTATAGTTGTTTAAAATATATTTTATAGTTTTTCTTGTAAAAACGCTTTGATGCATTCAAAGGTATAGTCTAGATGCTCTTCTGTGTGGGCGCTTGAAATAAACCAAGCTTCGTGGGAAGAGGGGGGGATATAAATCCCTCGATCAAATAAATAGCGAAAGAGACCAACAAACATCTCTTCATCAAGATTCTTTAGGGCTTCGAACGAACTTACTTTGTTCAAACCAAAGAAAATCGAAAACATGGATCCGCATTGTTGGAGACATATGGGGGCATCATGTTTTTTGATGAGTTCTTGAATGGGAAGTGTGAGTCGATTCGTTTTTTCTAGTAATTTTGGGTAAAAGTTGGGAGCTTCGATGCGAAGGAGTGTTTCGAGACCAGCTCGCATGGCAACGGGATTCCCGGAAAGGGTTCCCGCTTGGTAGACTTTCCCAAGTGGGGCCAAATGATCTAAAATCTCTTGTTTTCCTCCGACGGCAGCAACAGGAAAGCCTCCGCCAATAATTTTCCCAAAGCAGGTGAGATCTGGGTCGATGTTATAGAGGCCTTGTGCTCCTTGTAGCCCAACGCGAAAGCCTGTCATGACTTCATCAAAAATAAGCAGAGCTCCGATTGCAGAAGTTTCTTCGCGCAGCATATCGAGAAAGCCGGGTTCAGGAAGAACTGTCCCCATATTCCCTGTAACGGGCTCCAAGATGACGGCGGCTACTTGTGATGCGATGGGATTTGTTCGAAAAAAAGATTGGACTGTTTGAAAATCGTTAAATGGGAGACAGATGGTATCGGCAATTACACTGAAATTTACGCCTTTTGATGTCGCTGTAGGATTAAGACTCGCAACGCCTGATCCTGCCTGGATAAGGAGTGCATCAGAGTGTCCATGATAATGACCTGTAAATTTTATAATTTTAGAGCGCTCTGTATATCCTCGAGCAAGTCGGAGGGCTGTCATTGTGGCTTCGGTCCCTGAGCTGACAAAGCGAATTTTTTCAATAGAAGGAATGAGGTCTACTATTTTTTTGGCAATGGTCCCTTCAATTGCGGTCGCGATACCAAAAGAGGATCCTTTGGTCATCTGTTCCTGGACGGCTTTTACAATTTCTGGGTGCGCGTGACCGAGGATGAGGGCTCCCCAGCTTCCGCAATAGTCAATATATTCTTTACCGTCGGCATCGCGGATTATATCTCCAGAACCTGACTCGGCAATCATAGGAGGCGAAAATCCCATCGCTTTAAAAGAACGGACGGGAGAATTTACTCCTCCGGGGATGACTGAACAGCATTTTTCAAAGATGGCTGTAGAATTTTTTCGCATAAAAGATCCTTGTGAGGAGGCGATGATATGAGAGAAATAGAGGCGAGTCAATAGGTTTTTCCTGAATTCGGGTTGTCTTTTTTTCTTGCTCTTTATTTATACAATATTGAGTATCGATTGAAGATTGAATACAGATTTATAGGCTGAGGATGAAAATGGAAGAAGATCTGAAGAAAAATTTAAGCAAAATTGCCATGACGATTCGAGGTCTTTCCATGGACGGGGTTCAAAAGGCCAATTCGGGCCATCCTGGAATGCCGATGGGATGTGCGGAATTAGGTGCTTATCTGTATGGAGTTTTACTCCGACATAATCCGAAAAATTCAAAATGGGCAAATCGCGATAGGCTTGTGTTGTCCGCAGGTCATGGTTCTATGTGGCTCTATTCTTGCTTGCATTTGGCTGGCTTTAAGCTATCGATAGAAGAGATCAAAAAATTCCGCCAACTCCATTCGCATACGCCAGGTCATCCCGAATATGGTGTAACTGAGGGGGTGGAAGCTACGACGGGGCCTTTGGGCCAGGGCGTTGGCAATGCAGTAGGGATGGCTCTTGGACAAAAACTTTTAGCTGCGAAGTTCAATAAAGATGAGTACACCCTGTTTGATAACAAAGTGTATTGCGTGGCCGGCGATGGATGCTTGATGGAGGGCATTTCTGCGGAAGCGTCTTCTTTTGCGGGTCATTTGAAATTGAATAATTTGATTTTGATCCATGATGCAAATCTCGTTTGTTTGGATGGGCCGACTTCTGAATGTTTTACCGAAGATACAAAAGAGCGATATAAATCATATGGATGGGATGTATACGATTTAGATGGGTACGATTTTGAGCAAATGGATAAGATTTTTGGAGCATTGCGTAAAAAGCAAGATCGGCCTGTATTTATTGAGTGTCGTACAATTATTGGGAAAGGATCTCCTCATAAAGAAGGGACTTCAAAAGTGCACGGTTCTCCTTTAGGAGCAGAAGAAGTCGCGGCGACAAAAGAAGCTCTGGGAATGCCTAAAGAAGACTTTTATGTACCGCAGTCTGTTCGTTCTTTTTTCGAACAAAAATTGCCTAAAGAGGCAGCGATTGAAACCGAATGGAAAGATCTTTTTAGACGCTGGACTCATACTTATCCTGATTTGGCCAAAGACTTTGAAAAGATGCAGACTCACTATTTGCCTCATGACTTAGAAGAAATTTTGAAAAAAATAGAAATGAAAGCCCCGATTGCAGGGCGTTTAGCGTCACAGATTGTTTTGCAAAGTTTAGGCAAGTTGCTGCCACAACTCATAGGAGGCTCTGCTGACTTGTCGGTTTCAGATCTTACAATGATGAAGGATTATCCATTGGTGTCAGCGAAGAACTTTGCAGGGCGTAATATTAAATATGGTGTTCGTGAATTTGCAATGAGTGCGATTACAAATGGCCTTTCTTTATGTGGAATGTTCCAACCTTTTTGTGGAACGTTTTTGACCTTTTCCGACTATATGCGCAACGCCATTCGTTTAGCATGTCTGTCTCCATATCATGTAATTTATCAGTTTACGCATGATTCGATCTTTTTAGGAGAAGATGGACCCACACATCAGCCGGTTGAGCATTTGGCTGCGCTGCGTGCAATGCCTCATTTACATGTCATGCGTCCCGCAGACTCTCATGAAGTGAAAATGGCTTGGATAGCGGCGCTTCGCTATAAAGGACCTACTGCAATTATTTTATCCAGACAAAATTTACCTGATTTAGATTGCTGTCGAATTTCCTTTGATCAGGGTGTTGGTAAAGGGGCCTACATTGTGAAAAAAGAGAAAGTAACCCCTCAATTTACTCTTTTTTCGACGGGCTCAGAACTGCATCTAGCACTAGAAGTTGCAGAGCGTTTAGAAAGGCTGGGGAAAAATGTTCGTGTTGTCTCTATGCCATGTTGGGCGTTATTTGAAAGGCAAAGTGCCGAATACAAAGAGTCGATTGTCGGAGGTCATTTAGGAACACGGGTTTCTATTGAAGCGGCTGTAGAATTTGGTTGGCATAAGTATATTGGGAGAGAGGGGATTGCTATTTGTATGGAAGGATTCGGAGCCTCGGCGCCGGCGGCGGCTTTGGCTCAGGAATATGGCTTCACGGTAGATGCAATTGTGGAACGATTGATTGTCTAGTTTATTGATCAATGCCCTTAAAGGTGAAAATCAAGATCGGCCGCCTGTTTGGCTTATGCGTCAAGCGGGGCGGTATCTTCCGGAATATCGGGAGTTTCGGAAAAAATATTCTTTGCGTGAGTTATTTTTTACACCAGATCTCGCTGCTAAAGTGACAAAAATGCCGGTCGACCAGTTTGGTGTTGATGCTGCGATTTTATTTTCTGATATTACAGTTGTGGCAGAAGGGTTGGGTTTGCGTTTAGATTTTAATGAAGGTCCTCAAATTTCTCCAAATGTAAGTCCTGAGTGTATAGGTCATTTCGGGTTTATTCCAGAAAAACTAGATCCGATCATTGAAACGATTCGCATTTTGAAGCAAGATTTAAAGGTCCCTTTGATTGGATTTTGTGGTGGACCCTTTACGGTTGCGAGCTATTTGGTTGGCGATTTAGAGAAGACAAAACAATGGATGCGAGAGGATCCGTTAACTTTTGGGAAATTGATCGATCACATTACAGCTATTTCATGTACATATTTACAAATGCAGGTTGCGGCAGGGGTGGACGCCGTCCAGGTCTTTGATTCTTGGGCAAATGTGTTAACGAAAGAGCAGCATAAAATCTTTTGTCTAAATCCTCTTGAAGTGTTGATTCAAGCGGCTCAAGTGCCTTCTATTTTTTTATGCGCCGAAAGCGGTTCATATATAGAAAAAATTCCTTGTGCAGTGAGTTTAGATTGGACGATATCTTTGCAAGATGCGCGAAAACGGACAAGACAGCCCTTGCAGGGAAATCTCAATCCAGATTTTCTTTTTGAGCCGCTTGATCAAATTGAGAAAAAGACACGAGAGCTTATTCAGTCGATGCATAGAGATCCTTCTTTTATCTTGAATTTAGGTCATGGTGTGAAGCCCAACACTCCTGTGAATGCGGTTCGTTGTTTCGTTGATGTCGTCAAAGAATTCTGCATAGAGGGACAAAGTCCCGCATAAAAAAGATGTAATACATGGAAGACAATTGGCATTTACAATCGATTGAGCAGGTTCTTGTCTCTCTTTCCACGACAAAAGAGGGGCTTTCTAGTGAACAAGCCGAGAAACGGCGAGCGATCTTTGGAGCTAATCAACTCGCTAATTATAAAGACCCTTCATTGTGGCATTTATTTTTTCACCAATTTTTCTCCCCATTTGTATTGATTTTAGGGATTGCGGCCATTGTCAAATTTGTCGCATCTGGCCTGGTAGAAGGCGTTGTATTGCTAGTGACGATTTTTCTGATGGTCTTGATTGGGTTTTTTCAGGAAAGAAAAGCCGAAAAATCATTACGCGCTTTAAAAAAACTCGCTGCTCATAAATGTAAAGTAATCCGGAATGGGAAATTGCAAATTACCCCTTCAGAAACATTGGTTCCTGGTGATGCGATTGTTTTGGAGATAGGGGACACGGTTCCTGCTGATGCACGACTTATTGAGGCAAGCCATCTTAAAGTCTCTGAATCGATGCTTACGGGAGAGTCTATTCCTGCAGAAAAAAATACTGCGATATTAGAGGGGAATGTCGTCTTGTCTGATCGAGCAAACATGATTTATATGGGAACCGTTGTTGTGTACGGCAAAGGAGTGGCTCTTGTTACAAAAACAGGTCAAAACACATCGTTAGGAACCATTGCGTCAAGTATTCAGGAAATGAAGCAGGAGCCCACTTTATTAGAAAAAAATATCCGTTCGATTGGTCGTTGGATGCTTATTTTTATTTTCTTTTCTGTTCTTTTTTTTGCGCTCCTTAGTTTGTATAGTGGAATGAGTCTGTTAGATGTTTTTTTGTTGGGAGTTGCTGCGGCTATTTCTGCGATTCCAGAAGGGTTGCCTGTTGCATTTACTGTGACCTTTGCAGCTGGAATGCATGTCATGGCCAAAAGAAATGCAATCATGCGACGGCTTAATGCTGTAGAAACGCTTGGTTCTGCAACAGTGATTTGTGCAGATAAAACGGGTACATTAACGCTCAATCAGATGACAGTAAAGCAGCTATATTCTCTAAAAGGATTTTCAAAGGTCTCTCCTGCATGTCGAGAGATGCCTGTATTTGGTCGTATGCTCCAGGTGGGTGTGTTATGCAATGATGCGCGGCTTTGTAGAACTTTTGAAAGCTATGAAATCATTGGAGATCCGACAGAAGGCGCTCTTTTAATGGCCGCAGATGAAGCAGGAGTGGATAGGGACTCTTTGCTGAAGAGTTTTCCAAGAATCGGAGAAATTCCATTTTTGAGCGAAAATCTCTACATGGCGACATTGCATGGGAAGGGTCTTGTCTGTGTAAAGGGGGCTCCGGAAAAAATTCTCTCTATGAGCACGTTTGTTTTAACGGAGATGGGTCCTGTTGCTTTCCAGGATCCCCTCAAAAAACAGGTCCATAATGCAATCGAGCAGATGACAGCAGAGGCGCTGCGCTTGATTGCTGTAGCTTACTGTGAAACAGAGTCTCGTGAAGAGATCTTGTCAGAAGATCTTTTTGAGAGGAAATTGATCTTTACGGGAATTTTCGCGATGAATGATCCTCCAAGAAAAGAAGTTGTGGAAGCAATTGCTTGTTGTCGCAAAGCCGGAATCCGCGTTGTGATGATTACGGGAGATAGTCCAATGACGGCGCAAGCGATTGCAGAGGTTTTACAGATTGATTCAGAAGGCGTTACTGTAGGCAGTGATCTCGAGATCATGGATGATCAAACATTGCAGAAAAATGTAGAAAAAGTGTCTGTGTTTGCCCGGATTGAGCCTTTGCAGAAATTAAGAATTGTCAAAAGTTTGCAATCCCTTGGGGAAATTGTGGCCATGACAGGTGATGGAATCAACGATGCCCCTGCATTGGAAGCTGCCAATATTGGTATTTCCATGGGCATTGGAGGCACTGATGTTGCAAGAGAGGCCTCTGATATGATTTTGTCAGATGATCGGTTTGATTCGATTGTGGCGGCAATTGAAGAAGGGCGTGCGATTTTTTCTCGCTTGAGAAATGTTTGTGCATTTTTGATAGCCACCTGTTTTGGAGAGCTTTTTGGTCTTATTTTAAGTGTTTTATTAATGGGGCTAAGTCCTTTGCTTCCTTTGCAAATTTTATGGCTTAATTTAGTGTCAGGTTCTGTGATTGCGATTCCTCTTGGTTTTGAGCCAAAGCAAGGCGATGAGATGGAGCATCCTCCAAGAAATCCAAGTTCCGGACTTCTTTACCAGGGGATGATTTATCGAATTATTTTTTTAGCAGGTCTTTTGGGGAGTGGCGTTCTTTTGATGTTTCAATGGGCGCAATTGCACGTATCTTTGGAAAAGGCGCGAACAATGGTTCTTTGCAGTGTGATTGTTTTTGAGTGGTTAATTGGGTTGCAAATGCGCTCAGATGAAATTCCTTTAAGAAAAATAGGGTTTTTGACTAACAAATCGATTCTTATTGCAATTGGTATAAGTTGTGGTTTCCATTTAATAATTTTATATACCCCCTTCTTTCAGAGTTTATTTTATATTGAACCTTTATCGATTTACGAGTGGTCCATTGCTTTGATCCCTGGTGTTTTTATTTTTATCCTAGAATCTCTTCGAAAAGAGTTTTTTCCTCGGATATTTAGCGCGGGCAAGTTCGTTTGAGCTATTTTCTGGGTATATTCTTATAAAGGGTCTTGAAAAATAGTAGTCAAGGCGAGTAAATTCGTATGATTGGTGCCTTGTCGTAGGTATTACTTTATCTTCATGGACTGATAGCTCAGTGGATAGAGCACCCGCCTTCTAAGCGGGTGGTCGCAGGTTCGAGTCCTGCTCAGTCCGATTCACTTAAGGATCTATATGCTGCTCGGAAACCGATCTTTACAAAAAAAAATTTTCCATGGGCTTGATGCTTTATTTGCTCAATTGAAAGGATTGGGGCTTGTTAGGAATCGAGTTCTTAGTGAAAAGGTCAATCGTGCTCTTTTAGAAAGGATTCAGAAAGAGCCAGAACCTTGTTTTCTTTTGTCGGCAGTCTTGGATTTTATAGAAAGGGTCGGAAAAGAAGCCCTTTTAGAGCATTATACGTTTGCGAGCTTTGAGTTGTGGTTAAATCAGTTGTCTGGCTTAGACGCAGAAGAAAACCTGCGCATTCGAGCGAAAATTATTGGAAAACGGGTAGATCGAAGTGATTACCAGGGACTTTTCCCGATTGGGATGGGGAAGGTATATGAAGGGACTCACTTTGTTACGGCGCATAAATCTCCGGATTTGGATACGACGATTGCTTCATTTTGGGGCTGGGTCGATGCGTTTGCTGCGCGGGTTGGGAATTCGTTGCATGTTTGGAATCTTCCAGGGGGGCCTCCTGTATCTCAGATCGAAATCCAGTGGGTCTTCTCTGATGTGTTCGGCTCCGCTGTTTTTACCCATTTGGCGAGGACTCGCAATGAACTCAATCTGACTGGAAAAGATTTGATGACACAGGCAGGCCTTGTTTTCAAGACACCAGTTGATTCTCTTGCTGATGTCGACCATGAGAGGGGGCAACATGCTGTGGTTCTCGTGGACCAAGAGGGATTTTATTTGGGAGATTGGCGAGCTCTCGATGTTGAGGAGATTCGTCAGGTTATTATTCTTTTAAGTTCTTGTCTTCGTTGGTTTGAAAATCACCTGCATCTTCATTTGATTTCTCTTTTTGCTAAGAAGGATGTTTGTTTCGAGGCGATGAAACCCTGGATCATTCATCTCTTTTCGATGCAAATCCAAGATTGCGAGCCTGCAAAAGAATTTTCAGCAAAACAACAGTTTCAGGTTTCTTGTTTTATTTCTCGAGTTTTGCATGTAGAAGAGGGATTACAGGCAAACTTTGAGCAAATTGGCATTTGTTTAGCTCGTCTTTCTTCCGTCCCTTTTGATGGATCTGAAAAATTGTTGTGTGCGATTCGCGCTTTATTTGATCAAAATGGAGATCTGAAAGAAGATCGTCCTCAGATTTTTGCTTTCTTGGAAATTGCTGTCAGAGAGCTTCATAATGCGATTTTAAAAATTCGCATTCGACTTGAAAAATTTGATATTGCCCTCACTGCGAAAAAGCTTGTTTTCAATCGCCATCCAACGTTTGCAACGGAACGTTCGGATGTTGAGGAGATTCGACAAAAGATGGGCTCTTATACATCTTTAACTGTAGCACATGCGGAGGAAGGGAGCTTATCTCCTGTTGGAAGAATTCAGGCGCAAGATTTGAGAAAATCAATTCTTGGAACTGTATCTCTTCGTGATTTTTGTAACCGAGATGAAATGGCGATACCGGCATATCTTGACGTAATTAGTGTGATAGATCATCACAAATCGCAGTTGCATACATTTTCTCCTCCGCTTGCAATTATCGCAGATGCGCAGTCGAGTAATACGCTTGTGGCAAGGCAAGCTTTTGAGATCAATGATCGCTATAGTCTAGGCAATCAAACAATCCAGCAGATTGAAAGCCAAATGAGTGAGTTAAGGGGAGAGTTGTCTCCGTCTTCAACGCGTCTTTTGCAGCGCCTTTTGCAAAAACGGCTGGCAGCAGAGCAAAAGGGATTCAAGTTTATTGATGTAGAAAGGGAATCTCTTGAATACCTCCATTTCCTTTACGCAATTCTCGATGATACAGATCTTTTAAGTAAGGTCAGCGTAATTGATGTAGAATGCGTAGCCTCTCTGTTAAACCGGATGAAAACATTGGCTATTGGGAAGGAGATTGAAATTATAACGCTTGATGATCTTCCTAAAGACAAAGATTTTGCAAGAAAAGCAGCAAAACGCATTTTGCAAAATGAAGATATGTATTCTCTGTATAAAAAAGTCTATGCACATCGGGAAAAAGAGATTGAAGAGGCGATCATTTTTGCTGCAAAAGATAGGATGTCGAGCTTTTTTGCAGACACGAAAACGCAAAATGGTTGTTGTCGGATTGGTCAAACAAAGTTGTTTGTAAGCAACAGAGCCCTTTTTGTGAAGTATGAGGAATCCATTGGGAGAGTCTGGATGACTCGAGCGGTCCAAATTCAGAAAGAAAAACCTGAAATTGATTTGCATATTCATATGGTCAGTACCATTGTGAGTGCAGATGAGGTATACAAAGGGGGTTCTGGAGTCTATTCACATAGTGATGAAATGTGGATTTGGGCACCTCTTCAACAAGAAATGGGTGTTGAGCACTTAAAGCGATTCTTAAGTGCATTTCAGTCTTCTCAGGGATTAGAAAATAATTCTTTAGAGGTAGAGTTTTTAGGGAGCGATGCTGAAGCGTTTAAGTCGATTTTTCAGGAGAGCTTTTTGGACATTCCTTCCAAAGTGGTTAAAAGCGATAATTCATTTGTGATCTTACGGTATAAAGCAGGATCATTGAATTCTAGAAAAGCAATGGTATCCCCCTTTCTGCCATCATTATCGTAATAATGGACGATTTGACCCGCGCCAAATCGTCCATTTTATTGTTTCATAGTTCCTTACGGGCACACAGGTCTGGGAGCTGGGGCAGAGGTTGAACGTCGCGTATTAGGTTGGGCGTATCGTATATGGGATGTTACTAGGGACTGGAGACGCTCAATCTCTTGCTTTTGCTGCTGATTCTGTGTCTTTAAGCCCGAGACTATGTTTTGCAGAAATTGCTGATTTTGTTGATGTATTTGCTCATTGTATTTATATATTTGCCCATTTTCTCGATGTATTTCCAGAAGTTTTGCGTTCTCCTTCTTCACATCCTCTACCTTCTTCTCCAGATCCACTACATGATTTGCAAGCTTTTCAGTATCCCACCCACATAGCTCGTCGAGTTGGCGTCGCTCAATTTGCCACGGAGCCGGGCCATTAGGGATGGCCAGAGATGTTGGATTGCTCATGGTATACTCCTTTCAGTTTTTTTTGTCGGGTAGTTTTATTCAAGATAGATTAACTGTCAATACTTCAATACGATGCTTTTTGGAGCACCACTTCTCTATTAATAAGGGGTTGTATTTCATTCAATACAACCCCCATCATCAACAGCTCAATTGCGGGAGATTTCTCTCAATTCTAATGACAAGGTTTTGATGAGTACTCGTTTTTTGCAGCAGAATTTTTGTAGATCAAACTTCTGTCGATTCCTGTTCGTCTTCTATGATTTCAAGATTAACGCGGAGGCCGTTGCGACTCGCTACAGACATCAAAAGTGTTCGGATAGCGTTAATGGTTTTTCCTTTTTTCCCAATGATTTTCCCGATATCAGACTTTTCTACACCTAATTCAATGATTAAAGTATGGGTGCCTCCAATTTCATTGATGCGTACTTGGTCGGGGTGGTCAACGAGATTTTTCACGATGTATTCGACGAATTCTTTCATAGTAGTTCCTATTGGATTTGTAGATTCAGGAGCTTCAAAATAGAGATCCCCTCTCTCAAAAAACTTTACAAAAGAGGCTCTTTAAAAGCCAGCCCGGTTTTTGACCTAGAATCTCACCTTGTGAGTTATTAAATTTTAGCTAATAGATCTTCGGAAATAGCGGCGTGCTCTTGGGAGGGACTACAGAGTCGAAGGATCCAGGGTTTGAAATCTTCGGGGATTGGGGCAGAAAGATGCATGGGAGCTCCTGTGATTGGGTGGGTAAATCGGAGGCGGTAGGCGTGAAGCAAAAGACGGGAGGGACTCAGTGCTTGATTTGTCTTGTCATTGCCATAGGTAGGATCTCCTAACACAGGACATCCGATATGTTTTAAATGGACGCGGATTTGGTGAGTCCGTCCTGTTTTAGGGCGGATGATTGTTAGGCTGATACAGTCATTGAAGGCAACTGTTTGTACGAGACTGATCGCTTCTTTGCCCTCTGGGAGGACTGTCATTTCTTTGCGACGCGTTGGATGACGTCCAATCGGTGCGGAAATCGTTCTGTTTGCTGGGCGGCCTACGCAGATAGCGAGATAAAGTTTTTCTATCTGCCGGCTGGCAAACAGTTCAATCAATTTTTGATGAGCAAGAGGTGTTTTTGCAGCAATCAAGAGTCCCGAAGTGTCTTTATCCAATCGATGAACAATCCCGGGTCTTAGCGGATCGGTTCCTGGTGCAATTGTCTCGCAATATCCAAGTAAGGCATTGACAAATGTCCCTGACCAATTGCCAGGAGCTGGGTGCACAACCATCCCTGGTGGTTTGTTGACAACTAAGAGATATTCGTCTTCGTAGATAATATTTAGGGGGATAGACTCTGGAGTCAAAGAGGATCCAGGGAGGGCTTGAAAACAAATTTCTATCTCGTCGCCTTCTTTAGGGCAAACTCTTTTTTTTATGATGTCCCCATTGAGAAGTACGCAGCCTTGTTCAATGAGGCTTTGAAAATAGGTTCTCGAATAGGTGGGGAAACGAGAGGTTAGAAGTCTATCAATCCGGAGGTTGCATTCCTCGGGGGAGACGAACACAGAGTCATAAAATTCTTGAGATGAGGATGTAGGGTCCATAAGATGGGCCATATTCTACATGAGAGGGATCTTTGGGACAAGGTATACTGATTGATTCACTTGTCTGTTGAATCTTTTTTTAATTTTTTGAGTGCTTTGAGTGCTCGGGCTTGTTCTGATTGGATCTGGGAGCTGACCTGTTGCATAATGGCATCCCAGAGTTTTGCTGCTTCGGGACCAGTAAAATGCATCCCTAAAAATGTCATGGGCTTTGCTGTTATTTGTCCATATTGAGCTTCGGGATTATCAGTTTTTTTTGATGAACTCTTTGTGCTGTCTGATGGAATTGGGCTGCCTGGGGGAGGTGAACCTCCCGGAGGAGGAATCGGATCTTTGGGTATAACCATTTATAATTCTCCAAAATTGAATATTACTTGATCTAGATTCCTTTTTCAATAAAATTGGTTCCATGGAACCTAACAGAAATGAGATTCGGTATATTCTTCGTCGTAGTCAGATCGATTCTGATTTTTTGGAAATTTTCCGAGAGGAAGTTGTTATTGAAGAGATTCGCGCTCCATTTGTGATCCGATATATGCCTCCTTCATTTGCTTCTTTAGAAGATTTGTATACGTGGCTGCGCGAGGGGGAATGGAAATGGGCAAAAAATGCGGCCTATCGACTGCTTGCTGGGAGAAGTTATTCAAAAGTGGGGCTTTTACAAAAGTTAATGGTCAAAAAATTTTCATTTGCTGTTTGTGAGAAAGTGATTTGCGAATTAGAAA
>Ga0209262_10000354_pt1 | contig 22395 bp, 19 predicted proteins | sample Lowcelwee11metaG_FD_187171 | JGI IMG/M metagenome (GOLD analysis project Ga0209262, IMG submission 187171) | Freshwater pond sediment microbial communities from the University of Edinburgh, under environmental carbon perturbations - Low... | ecosystem: Environmental > Aquatic > Freshwater >...
TTATGGACTTTCGACTTTACGGACTTTCGACTTTACGGACTTTCGACTTTACAGACTTTCGACTTTACGGACTTTACAGACTTTAGACTATGAAAACTGTAATACTGGCTGACGGAACCTACCCGTATCACGAAGTGCCGCTGAAGCATATCCGTGAGGCTGAACTGATTGTCTGCTGCGACGGGGCTGCAGAAAAACTGGATAAACACGGGCTTGTGCCGGACGCTATCGTCGGCGACCTTGACTCCATTCCTGATACACTGAAGGAGAAATACAACGACAGGCTCTTTCCCGACTACGACCAGGAGACCAATGACCTCACAAAGGCTGTTAAGTGGTGTGTGGCGAAAGGTATTGCAGAGGTAGTGATCGTCGGCGCCACGGGCATGCGTGAAGATCATACCCTGGGCAATATTTCACTGCTGGCTGACTACAGCAGCATGATAAATGCAGTCATGCTCACTGATTCAGGGTCATTCAGGGTGTATGACCGAAGTGTGACCATCGTCTCACGACCCGGTCAGCAGGTGTCACTCTTCAGTATTGATCCGTCCCTGACAATAACCTCCTCCGGTCTCCGATACCCGCTGACAAAACTCCAGCTTCACAGCTGGTGGAGAGGTACCCTGAATGAAGCAACCGGTGACAGTCTCAGCCTTCAATTCGGGAATGGCCGTGTGATTGTATTTACAGAATATCAGTCCGGTGAATGAATCTTGCAGTTGATAAAAACAATTTAACCTCCCTGAAATGAAAAAGAGAAACATTTTAATCAAATCACTGTTTGTTCTCCTAAGTGTCATTGTATTGCCGGCGTGTAACCGGAGCGGGGTCAAACAGCCTGCAGAGGATGCAGCCTTTATGTATGAAGAATATACAATCATGCAGCTTCAGCAGGGTTATGCCAAAGGTGACTTTACTGTAACTGATGTGGTGCAGGCCTATCTTGACCGCATCGGTGCCATTGATGATGCGGGACCGATGCTCAACGCAGTCATACAGGTCAATCCTGATGCCATGGCCATCGCAGCACAGCTTGATGCGGAACTCAGGGAAGGGAAAAAGCGTGGTCCTATGCACGGAGTGCCGGTATTGCTCAAGGATAACATCGACACGCATGACCGGATGGAGACCACTGCCGGATCACGTGCGCTGAGCGGATCTCAGCCTCTGCAGGACAGCTACATAGCGATGAAGCTGCGTGAGGCCGGCGCCGTGATAATTGGCAAGGCCAACCTGAGCGAGTGGGCCAACTTCCGCGGCAACCTCTCATCGAGCGGATGGAGCGGTGTGGGCGGTCAGACAAAGAATCCCTACATCCTCGACCGTAACCCGTGCGGCTCAAGCTCAGGGTCAGGCGCCGCGGTTTCTGCCAATCTGTGCATGATAGCCATAGGAACTGAGACCAACGGCTCAATAGTGTGCCCTGCTACCGCAAACGGTATCGTAGGTATTAAGCCAACAGTGGGTCTCCTCAGCCGCAGCGGCATCATCCCGATCTCATTCACCCAGGACACCCCCGGCCCTATGGCACGGTCAGTAAGCGACGCAGCCATTGCACTGGGCGTCATGACGGGCATCGACCCCTCTGACAGCAAGACAGCCGCCTCGGAAGGTAAATATCTGACTGACTACACACCGTACCTGAAAGAGGATGGTCTGAAAGGGAAAAGGATAGGATGGTATACGTCAGCAAGGGGACAGCACTTCAAGGTTGACACTCTGATGCAGAAGGCCGTTGACCATATCCGAAGCCAGGGAGCCGAGGTGATAGAGATAGAAAGTATCTATGACCGGGAGGTGGGCTCGCTCTCTTTCCAGGTGCTGCTGTGGGAGTTCAAGGACGGACTTAACAAATACTTTGCCTCACTCGGTGATAATGCCCCGGTAAAAAATGTGGAGGAACTTATCGCGTTCAACAACCGTGACAGTGTTGAGCTCCTCTACTACGACCAGGAGCTTCTTCTCGAAGCACAGAAGAAGGGCAGTGTCGATTCAAAGGAGTTTGCTGAGATTCTCAATAAAATGAACCGTCTTGTCAGGGAGGAAGGTATTGACAAAGTGATGGCCGAGAATGATCTCGATGCCTTCATGGCTCCCACGGGTTCGCCGGCATGGAAGACAGACCTCATCAATGGCGATGCCTTTGTGATCAGCAGCTCTTCTCCTGCTGCGATTTCGGGTTACCCGAACATCACTGTGCCAATGGGTTTCATTGACGGGCTGCCGGTTGGGATATCTTTCTTCGGGAAAGCATGGAGCGAGCCTCAGCTTATAGAGATAGCCTATGCCTACGAGTCAGGTACCCGTTACCGCAAAGCCCCTGAGTTTAAGCCGGAGTAGGATCAGCCGGTACTTCGTTTGCTTTCAGAAGATATGTGTGAACCCCGATCTGGGAACGGACGGGGTTCTCTGTTGGCCTGGCAAGGGTGTTAGACTGCGTTTCGTCATATATCCTTGCCTTAACCGTGTCACTCCACTGAATCTCAAATACATCCATGATCTCCTTCCTGATGGCATCATCATAGACAGGGCATGTAACCTCGATACGGCGGTCAAGGTTTCGGGGCATTATATCGGCAGAGGTGATATAGACCAGTTCATCTCCGCCGTTGCAGAAGATGAGGAATCTCGAGTGCTCAAGGTACTGGTCAACGATGCTAATCGCCTTCAGATTCTCCAGGTTACCTTTTGCTCCCGGGACAAGAGAAAGCATACCCCTGACAATAAGCCTGACGTTAACGCCGGCCGAGGCTGCTTTGTAGATCTTGCCGATGATCTCCTCATCGGTGAAGTTGTTTATTTTAATTGAAATGTATGCACTCTTCCCCGCTTTTGCATTCTTAATCTCATTCTCTATGAGCATAAGAAGCTTGTTCCGCAGGTAAAACGGCGAGAGCAGCAGATGGTAGAACTTTTCCTTCCTGTAGTTGGCGACAAAGAAGTTGAAAGCCTTAACTACCTCATTCGTGATTTTCTTATCCGATGTGAGAAGGAGGTGGTCAGTATAGACCCTTGCTGTCTCCTCATTGAAGTTACCGGTACCGACAGCGGCGTACCTCTGTACTGCATCGTTCTTTACCCTTGTGATCAGGCATAGCTTTGAATGGACCTTGAGTCCCGGAACTCCGTATATCACCTTGACTCCTTCGTCAAGCAGTTTTTTACCCCAGAGAATATTGGCCTCCTCGTCAAAACGGGCCTGCAGCTCAACGACAGTTGTGACGCTCTTGCCGTTTCTTGCCGCATTCAGGAGTGCATTTATCACGCTCGAGTTCCTGGCGAGCCTGTAAAGCGTGATATCAATTGAAGTGACATTGGGGTCAATCGAAGCCTCCCTCAGGAGATCAATGAAATGATCAAAAGGGTTATAGGGAAAATAGAGCATCAGGTCCTTCCTTTTAATTACCGAAAGGATACTTTTTCCCTGCTGAATGTCGCGATGAATAATTGGCGCCACGGGTTTGTAACGGAACCTGTCACCCTCAGGCTGATTGAACTTCATCAGGTCCTTGAAGTTATGATACCTGTCACCCGGGATTATAGCATCATCGGGACCGAGATTAAGCTTTTTTGTAAGGATCTTAAGCAGCTCATGGGGCATGTCCCTGTCATGCACCAGTCTCACCGCATTTCCTTTTTTCCGTTGCTGAAGACTCTTTGATATCTTCTCTATGTAACTCTCCGAGATATCGTCTGCAATATCAAGTTCAGCATCCTTGGTGAGCTTGATTGTATAGGCGAACAGCTCGTCAAACTGAAAGATGAAAAAGAGCTCCTTCATCCCGTAACGGATGACGTCATCAAGGAAGATAATGTATTTTTCTCCTTCTCTGTCTGGCAGAAGAATGAACCTTGGAAGCAGTCCCGTCGGTATCTCCAGCAGGGCGTAACGCTTTTTGTCGGTTGCCGTGTTTCTCAGCAGTATGGCGAAGTATATTGCATCATCTGTCAGGTTTGGCAACCCGCCGTCTTTGGTCAGTATCAGAGGCATGAGCCTCGTGCGGACCTCGCGGTGAAAGTAGTCCCTGACAAATGCGGACTGATTGCTGTCGAGCTGCTGCTCGTTGATGATATGGATCCGGTGTCTTTTAAGTTCATGGATGAGGTGAGCATAGATCTTCTCGAAGCGTTCATTCTGTGCCAGAACGATCTCATGAACCCGCTTAAGTGTTGCCTTGGGGTTGTATCCAAGGATGGTCTTCGACTTGTTCCCGAAGAGAGAGAGTCTCTTCAATGTAGCAACCCTGACCCTGAAGTACTCATCGAGGTTATTCGAGTATATACCAAGAAATTTAAACCGTTCGACAAGAGGCACGTCACTGTTCTCAGCCTCCTGCAGAACCCTCTCGTTGAATGAGAGCCAGCTTATCTCTTTTGGTATATACGCCTTGCTCATAAAACTGATTTAGGCTTCAGGAGATAATCTATTGTCCCTGTCCCCGGCTCGAGTGCGTCCCATTTATCTGTCTTGAATGAAATGCCTGCTATTCCTGTCTTGGGAAGGTCTTCAGCACTGTCTGACGAAAGGGTTCTGGCCATATCGGAGATAAGAGAGTTGTGCCCGAACAGCATGATGGTGTCATAATCATCGGACTGTGACCGGAAGAATGAGATTATGCTATCCTCCCTTATTCCTGAATAGAGATCCCTGCAGAGCCTTACCTTATCAGAATCGAGCCCGTATGCTTCGCTGAATATCAATGCTGTTTCATATGCCCTGAAGGCAGGGCTTGTTATCATCACTCCGGGATCTTTCAGCTTTGATTTAAGGACATCGGCCATGAGCCTGGAGTTACGCTTCCCCTTTGTTGTAAGTGATCTTTCAAAATCTGTAATCTCAGGAGCCTGGGTCTCAGCATGGCTGTGCCTGACCAGTATCACCTTCTTTATCCTTGTTGTTTTTTTACCTGTGGTTTTCATTCTTATATAAATATCAATTAACACTTGCCAAAACAGGTCCCCATCTCTTTTGCCTGCAGTACCATCGGGTCATCAGCCTCTACCAGCTTTACCTTACCGGCGACCTCGGAGAGGTCAATTGATGAGATAGAGCCGTTCCTGTGCGCTACCATCTTACCGTATTTTCCCTGGGCTATCAGGTTAGCCGCGGCGGCACCGAACCTTGAGGCAAGGACCCTGTCCATCGGTGAAGGGGTTCCGCCTCTCTGTATGTAACCGAGCACTGTCTCCCTTGTTTCCAGTCCGGTAACCCTCTGTATCTCCCGGGCGAAATACCTCCCCGGAGACTCTTCATTCTCCGGTATCCTGATTCCCTCTGCAACAACAACAATTGAGTATGGTTTGTTGTCATTGGCCCTTTTTGTGAGGTACTTCATTATTATTTCCTCGTCATGGGCTATCTCAGGTATAAGTATGACATCACCTCCTCCGGCCATTCCGGAATAGAGAGCCAGCCATCCGGCATTATGACCCATGAGCTCGATGACCATTATCCGTTTGTGAGAGTTGGCGGTGGAGTGCAGCCTGTCAATCGCTTCAGTGGCGATATTTACCGCCGAATCAAATCCGAATGTAATATCTGTTCCCCAGATGTCATTGTCTATTGTTTTGGGGATACCAACGACGTTAAGTCCCTCCTGCGACAGCATGTGGGCTGTCTTCATCGTTCCGTTCCCGCCAATGCAAACCAGGCAGTCGAGACCAAGCTGCTCATAGTGTTCCTTGATAAGTATAGGTTTCCTTAGCTCGTTTTTTGGTTTGCCTTCACTTTTAAAAGGCTTCTCCCTCGAGGTGCCGAGTATCGTCCCTCCAAGAGTAAGTATTCCTGACAGGCTGCTCTCGGTCAGCTCTGTGTACTCTTTGTGGATCAGTCCGGAGAAACCGTCGCTGATACCTATCACCTTCATCCCGTATTTTACGATGGCTGTTTTGCCAACACCCCTGATAGCTGCGTTTATTCCCGGACAATCGCCTCCTGCGGTCAGGATGCCGATCTTCTGGGGGACTCTTTTTTTGCTCATTTCATAATATGGATAGGTGCCTTAAATTAATTTCCAAATGTATTAAAATCAAAGCTCATAAGCAATTCGTTGCTGCCGAATTACTTGTGGCAAAATTACCGCGATATTGTCATCCTTTGAAGGAAGATTGTTACAAATGTGTAACTTTATCGGGTGGCCACCCCAGGTTTACATTATGGAAACAGACCCAATACTGATAAAAGAAATTAAGCCCCCACTTACAGGCTACATCAGTGAGTCGCTGACCTTGCTGGGCCAGTCTCCTTTCCCTGATGACGATGCCGTGCATGACATAAGGGTCCTGATGAAGAGGCAGAGGGCCACCGTCAGGCTGATAAGATCATTGCTTGACGAGGCTTCATACAACCGTGAATATGTGGCCGGCAGGGAGGTGGGACGGCTGCTCAGTTCGTGGCGCGAGACCTCCGTTTTGCGAAAGACTCTCAGGGAACTCAGGAAGGAACATCCTGATCTTTTTCACAAGCTTAAGGATAACGAAAAGATAGCGGATATGCTTCGCAAGCCCTATTCCACATGGGAAAAGGCGGCGGAGAAGAGCTCCTCGATAAAAGAAATCGGTACACAACTCACCAAAGCACTGTACAGGGTCCGTTTTTTGACCCTCGATAATCCTGACATGAAGCTGCTCTCCGGTGAGCTTGAAAATAATTATCTGATTGCTGCCAGGGCATATCTCGACTGCAGGAACAACCCGAAACAGGAACTGCTTCATGAATTCAGAAAGAAGTCAAAGACACTTCTCTATCAGCTCTGGTTCTTCCGCCCTCTTAACCCCTCAGCAATAAAGACCCTCGAGAAAAAACTTGACTTCCTGACGCAGAGCCTTGGCAAATACAATGACCTGGCACAGATCAGGGAGCAGACTGCGTACAGATATAAGCCTGAGAATGAACCTGCAATGGATGAACTGGCCGTTGTCATCAGGGACAAGCAGGACAGGTATCTGTCAAAGGTATGGCCTGAAGCATACCGTATCTTCTGCCCGGGAAAGAGGTTGTATGACCTTCCCGGATTCAGAAGCCTGCCTGACCTTCTTTCAGCTGAATGAGCCTCCTCACGAGTGTCATCAGCTGCATCCTGTTCTTAACGTTCGTTTTTGAATAGATACGCGAGGTATGATCTTTGACTGTCTGCAGGCTTATAAAGAGTTTGTCGGCTATCTCCTGGTTGCTCATCCCGTTGCAGATCTCCCTTATTATGTCTGCCTCCCTGGGTGATATCTCATATTTCATGCAGAACTCGTCAAGGTTCTCCTGTGGCTGAGCCTGTTCTTCCCTGTGAAATGTCTCCAGGTCAGCCTGGTATGTGAGGTAAAGAGGCAGCAGTGTCGTAACGGCGAAGAGGAGGAAGACAAACGCGAGTGCCATCCAGAGGGAATGTGGCAGAAAGACCAGTATTGCTGCCTGCGAGAACGCCCCTGCAGTGATTATCGTTGCCAGGAAGCGTCTGTCTGTTTTGCCGGGGGAGTTTGTTTTGCCCCGAAAGAGTTGAAGTGCAGCAACTGCTGAAAACAGGATGACGGAGGCACTGTAGTAGTATTTGAAGAGGGGCAAAACCTCACCGTATTCCAGATTACGGGCTGCAAAGCCCAGGGCAATGAGAACCCCGAAGTTGAAAAGCAGAAACATGATGACAAGGTAGTTGCTGAACCTGTATCCGGCACTCTCTGACCCGAAACGGAGGAGCATCAGCCAGCCAAAGATGAGGAAAGGCATTCCCAGGAGCAGTGATATGACAGAGACCGTCGAGAGCAGATCAGGCGTCAGACGGCTGCCGGCAACGGTGACAATGATGAACTGCCCCCATACGCCGTAGAACCCGAATGCGAACAGGAAGATAATGTGATAAAACAATGATCTCATGAATGCGACCGGGTTCTCCCTGAGAAGCCGTGAGGCCAGAAGAATACTGCCTGAAGCCAGTGCCGCACAGAAAATAAATATCACAATAATGATCACCTTCATATAGGTCGCCCTCTAAAGTATTGATAAACAATCACTACCAAAGTAGGACTGAGCCTACTAAAGTAGGATTTTAAAAAATCACTACTAAGGTATGAAATCCATCCAAGGAGTTGCCTGTAGATTTGCTTCATCAAATGATTTTTTTCTGAACAGTAAAAAGCAAAACAATGGAAACAAAAAGCACTTATCAATTTGTACCTTCCTTCAGGACTGCTTACGGCACCGGATGGAAGGTGATGTCTGACAACTTTCTGAGATTATTCCTTGTAGTCATCATTCTCGTGGTACTTGTTACGCCGATGTCATTCTTCAATGTGGATTACAAGCTCGACAAAATGGATTTTGATCATTTCCCTTTTGATCCGGAGCATTTATTCAGGTACGGTGCATTTGGAGTCGCTGCCGCATTCATGGGTTTGATGGGCCTGCTCTACTATTTTCTTCTTATGCCCGTATTCAAGTACGGCGGCAAGATGATGTTCGTTCAGGCAGTGCGTCAGAAGGAACCGGATTTTGACATGCTCATCAGCGGATTCCGCAAGAACTATCTTAACATAGTACTTGCAAACCTGCTTGTCACGGCGCTGGTGGGGATAGGCATAATCTGTCTTATCATACCGGGTATTATTATAGGGTGCCGGCTGGCATTTACCGCATACCTTGTAATGGACCGGGGTCTTGATCCCATTCAGGCGGCAGAGGAGAGCTGGAAACTGACCCGCGGGCACGGATGGAGGATATTCCTCATGGGTTTTGTAGCCTTCTTCATCTATATCGCAGGTTTTATCTGCCTGTTCATCGGAGTACTTGTCTCAGATATGTGGGTAAAATCCTCGTTTGCTACACTGTACCATTCTGCGCTGATAGAGAAAGGATTGTACCAGGTTGAGGCAGCTCCGGTCCCCGAAGCATAGGTACACCCTGAGCTCTGCGCACCTATAGCTTTGTAAGCTTGGCGAACCGCAACAGCAGTTTTTTGGATCCGGCCAGTCCGAATTCGATTACTGCTGTTGTGTTTGGGGCCTCGCCCTCGACTGATTTCACCAGTCCTTCTCCGAACCGCTCATGCCGTACACGGTCCCCTGCAGACAGGACAGCTGCCGGAGGGGGGGCTTCCGTTCTCTGAGCCTCCCTTGCATTTGCCACCCTGATGAGTTTCTTGTCTGACGGTTTTGTCGTAAAGGGGGGCTCTTTCTCATCCACTGTTTTTATCCCGTAACCAGCTGCATGACCGGTTGCCTTTCCTGCCGCATGAGGATAATGGAGGTAGTCTCCCTCTATCTCCCCTATGAAACGGCTTGGCGAAGTGCGTTCGAGTGATCCCCATTTATACCTGTTCAGGGCGTAACTGAGTGTAACACGCCTGCAGGCACGGGTGAGGGCGACATAAAACAACCTGCGCTCTTCCTCGAGCTCGCGCGGATTGAAGAGGTTCATGGCAGAGGGGAAGAGATTCTCCTCGAGGCCGACGATATAGACATATTTGAATTCCAATCCCTTGGCGGAATGGATAGTCATCAGCGTGACCTTGTCACGCTCCTCAGGCTTCTCCCTGTCCTGGTCAGTGAGCAGTGACACAGACTGCAGCCATGATGCAATGTCTGCCGGCTCTTCGTTGGTGAGGGCTGCCTCCGTGAATTCCTTTATCCCGTTGAGTAACTCCTGTATGTTTTCAAGCCTGTCAATATCTTCCGGCACCTGTCCCTGCCTCAGCTCGGTGATGATACCGCTGGCGGCTGCCATCCTGTTTGCCATATCATATGCACTTGACGTGAGAGCCGATGACATGAAAGGTATAACCACATTTGTAAAGACTGCCAGTTTGGTCCTCAGTGCCGGCTGCAGGTAAGCCGAATAGAGGTCGGTGGATGAGAGGACGGACCACATGCTGACATCGAGGCTACGGGCGAGATCGGCCAGCTTCTGCACGGTCGTGTCACCGATGCCTCTCTTCGGGTAATTGATGACCCGCTTCAGCGCCTCCTCATCATCAGGGTTGACAACCAGCCGCAGGTAAGCTATCAGGTCACGTATCTCCTTGCGCTCATAGAATGACTGTCCGCCATAGATCTTATAGGGAATGTTGCGCTTGCGAAGCATCTCTTCGAAGATACGCGACTGTGCATTCGTGCGGTACAGCACTGCAAAATCCTTCCAGTCAAGACGTTCACGCATTCGGGTGTCAAGAATGTCAGAGGCTGTCACAATTCCTTCCTCGCTGTCAATGGTCGTCTGTACAACCCTTATCTTCTCACCAACCTCATTCTTTGAATAGATGGTTTTCTTTATCTGTCCGGTGTTCTTCTCAATCACACTGTTGGCCGCATTGACTATCGTCTGTGTCGAGCGGTAGTTCTGTTCGAGCTTGAAGATGCGGTAGTCTGGGTAGTCATTCCTGAAATTGAGAATGTTCTCAATACGGGCCCCCCGGAATGAATAGATGCTCTGGGCGTCATCGCCGACCACGCAGAGGTTTCTGTGAAGCTCAGACAACTTATGGACGATTATGTACTGGGAATAGTTGGTATCCTGGTACTCGTCAACAAGAACGAAGTCAAATCTTTTTCTGTACTGATCAAGTACTTCAGGGAAGTCACGGAAGAGGATATTTATATTAAGCAGCAGGTCATCAAAGTCCATCGCATTGGCTTTGAAGCACCGTGCGGCATAATGCCTGTAGATTGTTGCCATTTCCGGTACTCTCGACGCTTTATCTGTCTCTGTTATCTGCGGAACTGACCCGTATTGCAGTGCAGTTATCAGGTTGTTTTTTGCGTGTGAGATACGGGCAGCCACTGCCGCAGGCTTGTAGAGCGAGTCATCAAGATTCATCTCCCTGATAATGGTTCGCACCAGGCTCCTGCTGTTGTCCTGATCATATATTGTGAAGTTGCTCTTATAGCCCAGGTAATGTCCGTCGATACGGAGAAAGCGTGCGAAAACCGAGTGGAATGTACCCATCCACAGGCTGCGTGCCGTCTCCTGCCCGACGATCCTGTTGATCCTCTCCTTCATCTCACCGGCCGCCTTGTTGGTGAATGTAAGGGCAAGGATGCGGTAAGCCGGAACGCCAGACTGAATGAGGTGAGCTATGCGGTATGTGAGGACGCGTGTCTTGCCTGAACCGGCGCCGGCGATCACCATCGCAGGGCCGTCAGTGTTGATTACGGCGGCCTGTTGTGCCTCGTTAAGTTCTTTCAGGTAGTCGCGAAACATATCGAAAAAGCGGATTCTCCGCCTCAAAGATAAGATTACCCTCGGTCGGAGAGAAGAATGGCCGCCCCTTCACGGCATGAAAGTTTTCAACACTCACAATCTCTCCGCCGGGTGACTGTATCCTCTGCCGGGCTCCGTTTTTTTATTAGTTTTGCATATGATTTTCATCAGTTAATCCGTTTAGTAAGGGTGTTCAGGCTCCTGGTCCTTATATCGATTTTATTCTCCGTTGCGTTGCAGGCGCAGATAACAGCCCCTGGCAGCACCGCTGTACGGATGACTAGCTATCCTGTAACGACAAGGCATGACCCCGTCTTTATTTTCTGCACCTCAGGCCCGGCAGATACAGGCACTTTATCGGCTGCAAGCCCCGGAGGCACCGCACCCTTCACATTTACCTGGACCAGGTATGACCAGGCAGGAGGAGGTTATACCATACCGGTGGCATCCGGTACAGGAGCAACGTCAACCGTCACTGGCTTAGCCGAAGGAGGCTACAGGGTCAGGATCACCGACGCCGGAGGCTTCGATGAGATGCTCTACGCCTGGGTCAACCTTGACAAACCCTTTGCCAATGCAGCTCTGCTGAATTTTACCTGTGACTACGTAGCTCTTGACGGTACTGCAGCACCTGATCATTTTAACTATTATGACCCGGCAACGGGCGGTTCCAAAAGGCTGCCCAACGGCGTTGTTTTCCTTTGGTCATCAACACCTGAATCATTAATTCCGTTTCCGGATGTCAGGATTGATCCTGTGATATCCTCGCCGCCCCTGGTTGATGTTCAGTATATGATACAGGTGACTGACAGCTTTGGATGCTCAGCCTCGTCTTCATTCCCGTACACATCCATACATGTGAAGGCCGAATTCACTGCTGAACCCACTGAGGGTGAAGCACCCCTTGAAGTAATATTCACTGACAAATCGGTGAGAGGGTTTCATTATACATGGGAATTCGGAGATGATTCGATCTCTGTCCTTCCTGATCCGGGAACCCATACTTATTATATCCCCGGTACCTATTACGCAGTTCTTACAATTGAGAGCGAACTCACGTGCAGTGATGTAGACACTGTAGCTATAAAAGTTGACCCTTCATTATTGCAGATACCAAATGTCTTCACACCAAATGAAGACGGTTTCAATGATTATTTCGTTCCGGAAAAGAAATCGCTCAGGTACATTGATGTACAGATCTTCGCCAAGAGCGGGCACCGGGTGTACCGCTATGAGGGCAGTGGTGAAACACTGCAGGACTGGCAGGGGTGGGACGGAAAGGTCAACTACAGTGAGCGACGGGCACAGGCCGGTGCCTATTACTATGTTATCAGGGCCGTGGGCTATGATGACATCGAATATGAGGGAAGGGAATATCGGGGCACGGTCTATCTGTATCGGTGAAACTGCCTGTCTCCCAGCTTTGTCTGAAGGTCTGAAGGTCTGAGGGTCAAAAAGTCAAAAGTCTATAAAGTCTGTAAAGTCGAAAGTCTGTAAAGTCCATAAAGTCGAAGGTCCTTCTATCTAATTAATGGATTATCAACTCTTAATTCTTAATTCTTAATTCTTAATTCTTAATTTCTAATTCCTGCCGACTGCTGACTGCCTACTGCCTATTGCCTACTGCCTAATACCTACTGCCTGACTCTCCATTCACCGGTGTTTTCCGTTCTCTGAGAGGAAATAATACATAATTTAACATATAAAACTTGTAAAACCAAAATAGTTTTCTGATTTTTGTCCCTTGTTATTTCGGAGACGGATGAACCAGGAAGATTGCGATGACAGGATTATAACCGGTGCTGCTGAATTATTCAGGGTAGCGGGCATTAAAGCCGTGACAATGGATGATATTGCCCATGAACTCGGTATTTCGAAGCGCACCATTTATGAGAAGTACGGCGACAAGGATGAACTCCTTCTTGCCGTAATGAAGTGCATGGTCTTCAGGCAGAGAAAAATGGTAGAGGAGACTATCTCATCATCACCAAACGTTGTTGCTGCGATTTTCAGGATGATCAATATGATGAGGGAGCATACCCGAAGCATGAATCCGGTAATATTCGCCGATCTTAAGAAATATCACAGTAAGGTACTTGACAAGCTTAAGGATAGCTGTGAACTGCCTGACTATAAAGGGTCAGAGAATATTGTGGCCAAAGGAATTGAACAGGGTCTCTTCAGGGATGAGATTGACGTTGAGATTGTCAGCAGGTGTTTTCAGGGTATGGGTCAGATGATATCGGATGTGTCACTGTTTCCGCCTGAGAAATACCTGCAGCGTGACGTTATAAAAAGCTTGATGGTGAACTACATGCGGGGTATTTCAACCCCTGCGGGAGCAGAAATAATTAAACAATTTGAATCAGAATTTTAAACACTTTTATATGAGACGATTGCTATTACTTATCATTTTTTCAGCCTCGCTCTGGGGAATAAACGCAGCAGCTCAGGAGGCGCCGGCATCATTGTCACTGACAGTTGAAGAGGCAATGCAGTATGCCATTGAGAACAACAGGAACGTAACATCGGCACGGTATGATCTGCTTGCTGCCGAGAAGGGTGTATGGGAAGCGTATGCTGCCGGGTTGCCGACAGTAGACGGGAGCGTGTCACTCGGAGACAACCTTGCCGTTATGACCAGGATCATTGAAATGAACGGACAGCAGATGGCTTTCAAGTTCGGTACACAGTATGATCTTGCATATGGTGTATCAGCCTCAACCGTATTATTCAACGCTCCGTGGATAGTAGGGATACAGACGGCAAAACTTGCCACTACCCTTGCAAGCCAGGGGTTGAAACTGACCGAGATTGATACAAAGGAGTCGGTAATGACTTCATATTACCTGATACTTGTAACTGAAGAGACAATAAAGATCATCGATGCAAACATTGCTGATCTTGAGGAGACGATGGTTTCAACGAAAGCGATGTACAGTGTCGGTATGGCTGAAGCGACTGACGTCGATCAGATCCAGGCCAACCTCTCTACCCTTAATAACACAAAGGCATCGATGCAGCGCAACCAGGAACTGACAACCAATATGCTCAGGTTCATGCTCGGTGTTGAAAGAACAACCGGCATAATACTGACCGAAACCCTTGATCAGGTAACGGCACAGGTAAATGTTGAGGCACTCCTAGCCGAAGATTTCGACATGAATGAGAATATCAACTATCAGCTTATCGAAAGTCAGTACCAGATGTCAGAGCTTGCTCTTAAAGGTGCGAAGGCTGCAGTTCTTCCTTCCCTGGCCGCTTCGATTTACTACAACCAGAACGGGATGGGCGATCAGCTGAATGATATGGAGTTTTATCCCAACTCGGTACTTGGATTTCAGCTGCAGGTGCCTATTCTTGCAAGCGGTCTGAGGTCAACCCGCATCAAGAGGGCTAAGATTGATCTCGACAAGGCGGAGAATACACGCGCAATGGTATCTGACCAGTTGCTGTTGCAGGAGAAGCAGCTCCGCTATAATCTCATAAGTTCAAACGAGCAGTACAGGAGCCAGAAAGAGAACGCTGACGTGGCCGCCAGGATACTTCAGAGTTTCGAAAACAAGTATAACCAGGGAATGGCTTCCAGCCTTGAACTTACCCAGGCTAACAGCAACTATCTGACAGCCCAGAACAATTATCTTACGGCTCTTCTGAATCTTCTTCAGACAAAAGTCGCCTATGACAAACTGATGAACAAACTATAGTACCACATAATGAAAACAATTAATCAGCATACAATGAATCACTCAAGTCTTTTTACTGTTATTCTTACGGGTGCCATGATTATGACGGCATGCACTCCAAAAGAGAAGCCTGCTGCAGCAATGACGGCAGAGACTGTCGCAGCAGCGCCGGTCAGGGTTATCCCGGTGTCTAAGACAATAATTGCACGCACTGTTGACTATACAGCTACCGTTCAGCCTTTTGAGGAGGTTAATATGGCTCCCTCGACACCCGGCAGGGTAGACAGGATATATGTCGAGGTGGGAGACAGGGTTCAGAAGGGGCAGCAGCTCTTCCTGATGGACCGTACGCAGTATTATGCAAACAAGATCCAGCTGGCGAACCTCGAAAAGGATCTGGCAAGGATGGATACACTGCTCAAGGTCGGAAGCATCAAGGAACAGACCTATGATCAGATGAAGGCTCAGTATGAAGTCATGAAGACCAATGTTGACTTTATGGAAGATAATACCCTGCTCGAGGCACCTTACAACGGGATAATAACCGGCAGGTATCTTGAAGAAGGAGAGCTCTACTCAGGTGCTCCCTCAGCTTCAGGCAAGGCTGCTGTTGTAACACTTATGCAGATAAACCCTGTGAAAGTAATGGTCAGCGTTTCCGAACAGAATTATCCACTCATAAAGAATGGCATGAAAGCAAAAATCACTGCTGACGTCTATCCTGACAGGGAATTTGCCGGAAGAATATTCCGTGTCCATCCTACAATAGACCAGATGTCAAGGTCATTCAGGGCTGAGATCGAGATACCGAACGGCAACGAGTTGCTGAGACCCGGCATGTTTGCACGTGTCTCTATTGACATGGGCCAGGCTGAAGCCTTCGTGGTACCGTCAAATGCCGTATTGATACAGGAAGGGACCAACGAAAGGTATCTCTTCGTAGTAAATGACGGTGTTGCTGTGCGGAAACCGGTCAGACTGGGGAAGAGATTTGATGAAATGGTGGAGATAGCCGAGGGGGATATCCGTGAAGGTGACAACCTGATTATTGAGGGTCAGTCACGCCTTGTAGGTGGTCAGAAAGTGGAAATAGTAAAATAGTTTATAACTTAAGATTCATACCACAATGAGTATATATGGCAGTGCAGTAAAGAAGCCCGTAACCACGATTCTGATATTCGTGATCACCCTGGTTATGGGATTGTACTCGCTGACGCAGTTGTCCGTTGACCTGTATCCGGAGATCGAACTTCCGTTCCTCTCGGTTTACACAAGTTACCCGGGCGCAAGTGCATCAGACATTGAAACTAACATAACGCGTCCGATTGAGGATGTGCTGAGCTCGGTAACAGGGCTGAAGGAGATGACATCCACATCAAGCGATAATGTCTCGGTTATATTCCTCCAGTTCGAGTATGAGACAAATCTTGATGAGGCATCGAATGACATTCGAAGCAACCTGTCATTTATAGAGAACTTTCTCCCGGAAGATGCTGAAGATCCCAACATTCTGAAATTCAACTCTGCCATGATGCCTATCGTCTTCTACGCTATCACGGCGGAGGAGAGTTATCAGGGCCTCGAGAAGATCCTTGACGAAAAGGTGGTAAACCCGCTTAACCGCATCGAGGGCGTCGGAAGCGTTAACCTTTCAGGCGTCCCGGGAAGGGAGATTTACGTGGATGTCGATCCTCGCCGGATGGAGGCTTACAACCTTACCATTGAGCAGATAGGCAATGTGCTGCGGGCAGAAAACATAAATATGCCGGCCGGATTCATTGAAATGGGTGCAACAGACTACCCCATCCGTGTTCAGGGCGAATTTGAGGAGAGCGATATAATAAGGGATATCGTCGTTGGCAACTATGCCGGCAACGATATACTCCTCAGTGATGTTGCCGTCGTAATAGATACTATCAGGGAATCGCGGCTGATATCGAAGATTAATGGAGAAAGGGGAATGGGCCTCTTCATTCAGAAGATGTCAGGCGCCAATACCGTGCAGGTTTGCCGTGATGCGGAAGCAGAACTTGAGAAGCTTATGAAAGACCTTCCTGAGGATGTAAAGATCGAAAAGCTGTTTGACTCGGCAGAATTCATCAGCGGCTCTATCAATAACCTCTCGGAGACCCTCATGTATGCAGCTATTTTTGTTATCCTGGTGGTCCTGTTCTTCCTCGGCCGGTGGAGAGCCACGTTTATCATTATCCTGACAATTCCGATCTCACTGGTCTTCGCCTTCATTTACCTGTTCATAACCGGGAATTCGATAAATATTATTTCTCTCTCGTCACTGTCAATTGCTATCGGAATGGTGGTTGACGATGCCATTGTGGTTCTCGAGAATATTACGAAGCACATTGAACGCGGCAGCAGCCCTCGGGAAGCAGCTATCTATGCTACCAATGAGGTATGGATGGCGGTTATTGTAACCACGCTTACAGTAGTGGCGGTATTTTTCCCGCTTACTTTCGTCTCAGGGCTCACCGGCGTGATGTTCTCACAGCTTGGAATGATAGTTTCAATTACTATTGTTGTATCAACCTTTGCTGCGATTACCCTTACCCCGACGCTGGCTGCCAGGATGCTGCAGCTGCGTCCGTTGAAAAAGAATGCTCCTTTCTATACATGGGACGGTTCAGTACACAAGTTCCTTGATTGGATGGACGGTTTTTACGTGAAATCGCTGAACTGGGCCATACATCACAAGCGGGTCTCAATTGCCATCGCTGTCGTGGTGTTTGCAGGGTCAATGTCTCTCCTGAAATTTGTAGGCAAGGAGTTCATGCCAACAGCTGATGAGTCACGTTGTACTGCTACGGTTGAACTGCAGACTGGTACCAGGGTTGATAATACCCTTATTGTTGCCGACAGGATTGATTCTCTGGTTATGGCATCTGTGCCTGAGGTAAAGCTGATCTCCACCAATACAGGGAATGATGACAGCGGCGGGTTCGCCTCAATATTCAGCCAGGGAGGGACACATGTAATCCAGTTTACATTTTCACTGGTTCCGGTAAGTGAGAGATCAAGAAATGTGGAGGAGGTGGCAGAAGCCATCAGGCAGATAATGGCCCCGATGCCGGAGATAATCAACTATTCCGTCTCAACCACTGATGACATGAATATGGGCGGTATGGGAGGCAATACTGTCAATCTTGAAGTTTACGGCTACGATATCACACAGACAAACCTCGTGGCCGAGGAACTGGCATCGAGGGTGAAGAATATCGAAGGGGCCACAAACGTGCAAATCAGCCGCAAAAGGTCAAAGCCCGAGCTTCAGATCATCTTCGACCATAAGAAGCTTATGATGCACGGCCTTACAACAGCCCAGGCATCGGCAATGATAAAGAACAGGGTTGACGGGCTGATCGCTACGCGCCTCAGGCAGGCAGGCGATGAGTATGATGTCGTAGTGCGCTATAAGGAGTCTGCACGTAACTCAATCACTGAGATAGAGAACATGGGGATTGTTACCCCTGCGGGACAGGTGATAAGGCTGGGTGAGATAGCCGATGTCAGGGAGGCCTGGACACCCCCCAATATCGAGAGAAAGCGCAAGGAGCGTATCGTTACCGTTTCAGTCACACCTTACAAGAGATCTCTTAACCTTATTGTGGCTGACATTCAGAAAGAGCTCGATGAAGTGCCATTGCCTTCTGGGGTAATGGTTGAGATATCCGGTGCCTTTGAAGATATGACAGAATCATTCATGGACATCGGGCTGCTTCTCGTAGTATCCCTGCTGCTCGTTTATCTTGTGATGGCCTCTCAGTTCGAGTCACTGAAGATGCCGGTGATAATTATGCTTTCGATACCATTTGCGTTCAGCGGTGTTGCCATAGCTCTTTTCATCTCCGGTGAAAGCCTGAACCTTATTGCGGGTATCGGAGCTGTAATGCTAATCGGTATTGTCGTGAAGAATGCCATCGTGCTGGTTGACTTTATAAATCTGACACGTGACAGAGGGGTGGAGCTATACGAGGCTGTCCTCATATCGGGAAGGTCAAGGCTAAGGCCGGTACTCATGACCTCTCTGACGACAATACTTGCCATGGTGCCGCTGGCAGTGAACCCCGGGGAGGGCTCAGAGCTGTGGAGACCGATGGGTATTGCAGTAATCGGCGGGCTGGTTTTCTCCACTATGGTTACCATGATACTCGTTCCGGTGGGATATGTACTCCTGGCCCGGAGAGGTGAAAGGGATAAGAAACACAAGGTGGCATTCAGGGATATGAAGTTCCTTGATGACATAAAAGAGTAAACTTTAATAGGTATAGAAATGAAAGCTGTAATGATAATATATAACCTGGCCCTTACTGAGAAAGTTGAATACACTCTTGAACACTTCGGTATCAGGGGATATACCCAATGGGACAATGTAGAGGGAACAGGATCGAAAACCGGAGTTCCCCATCTTGGAACTCATACATGGCCGGAGATAAATGGTGTTGTACTCACATTTGTCGAACCGGAGAAGGTGTCTCCGCTGCTTGAGGCTGTCAGGCGTATCGATGCCATCAACGAAGATGTCGGCATCAGGGCGTTTGTCTGGGCTATAGAACAGGCAGTCTGAAACCGTGATTAATACGTTGCAGCGACGCCCCGCCAGGGCGTCGCTTTTTTTATGCTATAAAACATAATTTAAGGCCGCAAGTTTTTTGCTGCCCGCCTCTGTGGGGTTATTACAGAATTCATCATTCATTTGTAACGCTCGGTCATATTCACTGAGGCTTTGCGATCTCCCATTATTGATTATTTTTGTATGGGGTATATTTCCCACTTAAAGAACCATACAATGAGAAATCTGTCAGTTGTTTTATTTGTCGTTTTTGGATTGATGGCTGCTTCATGTGCTGACAATAAAAACGATCAGAAGGTTACAGCATCGGAAAACAAGGAAGCCTCTTCAACAAAAGTAGCCCTTGACCCTGAGCTTCAGGCAAAGTTAAGCTGGGTCGAAAAGGGCACAGAGTGCTACGGTATTGTCATCGGCTTCTTTGCTGATGGCAGCACACTTGGTAAAGCTGTCAAGTGCAGGGTCATCGCCATAAAGCCCGACAGGATAAAGATGAAGACTGTTGAGAGTGTAAGCCTTCTTGAAGGAGAGGGCTGCGACAAGATGGGCCTTGCTTATGGCGACACCTGGTGGGAGGAGGAGGGTGATATCTTCAAGACCAGGGAAGAGGCTGAAGCATTCATCATGGATAAGGGATGGGCCGGAAGGAAAAAATAGCCGGCATGCTGAAGGGGAAAGGGGAATCATTCCTGTTTATTTATTTGTCACCGGTCAGGGATGAGTGACCAGGAACTGATAAAGGCCATTATCAGGGGCGATAACAGTGCCATGCGTGAACTGATAGTCAAGTATCAGGACCTGGTGCTCAATACCTGCTATAAGGTCTTGCGGTCACGTGAAGATGCTGAAGACATCTCACAGGAGGTCTTTATTGAAACATACCGGTCAGCTGCAGCCCTGAGGTCTGAGGATGACATTTCATACTGGCTCTACCGGGTCTCACTTAATAAGTCGATTAACCACCTCAGGAAATCACAGAATATTCTTTTTCGCTCACTTATTCAGATAGAGGCCCTGTTCGGGCATAGCGACACTGCCGGCAGCAACCGTACTCCCCTGTCTGATGATCACCCCGGAGAGACTCTTGAATCAGCCGAGAGACAGGAGATGCTTGCCAGGGCTGTGGCTTCGCTGCCTGCTATGCAGCAGAAAGCATTTATCCTGCATCATTTTGAAGACATGCCTTATAAGGAGATCTGCCAGGTGCTTAACCTGTCACTCTCATCTGTAGAATCGTTGCTTTTCAGGGCAAGGACAAGCCTGAAGAGAAAGTGCTGCCCGCCTGCAACGGATCAATTGCGTAACAAAAATCTCAAGATATGATACCTGAAAGAATCAACAGGATTTTATTGTGGCTCAATCTGGTGTTGCTGCTCATCATCACCTCTGCCGTTGTCACTTTTCTGATAATGAGATCATCATCCTCCGGACGCCAGATTACCGACCCGGTGGCCATGAACTCTATGGAGATGCTCCGGACTGAACTGGGACTGAATGCAGAACAATACCGGAAGGTGCTTGTGGAGAACGACCGTACTCTCAGGACTTACAACCTCGTGCTTGACATGATGTGCGAGACCAACGTTGCTATGATTGAAGAGCTTGCCCGGCCTGAATCGGACCCGGCAGTTCTTGACAGCCTGGCAAAAAAAATCGGGACGCTGAACACGTCACTCAGAAGACATACCAGCGACTATTTCGTCAACCTGAAGGCTATCTGCAACGATGACCAGCAGCAGAAGCTGACCCTCATCTTCAAACAGATGATGCAGCTCGAACAGCAGTGTGAGACATGTAACAAAATTGATTGTCCGAGGAGGGAACGTATTAATAATATCGGAAAATAATTTTCACCATGCCGCAGGTTTAGGTCATCAAAGTTGTCTTTTTAGTATATGCATGTTATTTGATTAACAGTAAAACACCGACCCATGTCAGATTATATTTCAGAAATATCAGGGGAGATACGAAAGGAGAGGATAACAGCTCCTGACTTCTTTGCCGACGATATAATGAAGAGGATAGCCGTCGAGAAGCGCGGAGGGCTGGAAGCTATGTCAGCCACTTCACGTATTCTCCTTTTCGCAATGATTTTTGTCGTTTACTCCTCCCTTGGGGTCCTTGTAGGAATACAGGGTTATAAAAGTATGGCCCCGGGAAGCCATTCGAAGTTCAAAGGTGCACTGGAGGAACTGATGGATACTCACCACCTTGCTCCTGACAATATGCATGACCAGTTATTCAGGCACTTTTACCCCGCAAACTAATTCATAACCACACACTATAACCAAATCATGAAAAAACAGAACTGGTACAAACTGATATACCAATTTGCGATTATCGGTATCCTGACCTTTATGGGTTTCCGCCTTCTATTTGACAAAGCCTATGCCCCTGATTTCGAGGCATATTGCCCATTCGGCGGAATACAGGCCCTCGGAAGCTACCTCACCATGGACTCACTGTCATGTTCAATGACAAGCACCCAGATAATGATGGGTGTGGTCCTGTTTATAGGCATAGTACTTTTCTCAAGACTCTTCTGCGGATATATCTGTCCGTTGGGCACCATCAGTGAGTGGATTGGTAAGCTGGGTGACAGGCTGAAGGTGAGAATTACTCCCACTGGCTGGATCGATTACGCACTTCGTTTTTTCAAATACGCCCTTTTGTTTCTGACATTTTATTATACACTGAAGTCAAGCGAGCTCTTCTGCAAGAAATTTGATCCGTATTTTGCGGTAGCTTCAGGATTCAACTCTGACGTCTCCCTGCTGTGGGCATTGCTGGCTATCGTCGCACTCGTGCTGGGGTCCTTCTTCATGAGGCTCTTCTGGTGCCGTTACCTCTGTCCGCTCGGAGCCCTGTCTGCGATTTTTAAATTCTCATACTGGTTCCTGGGTGTGATGGCGCTATACGTCATTCTCCTTCTTGCAGGCCTT
>Ga0209262_10000355_pt1 | contig 22343 bp, 15 predicted proteins | sample Lowcelwee11metaG_FD_187171 | JGI IMG/M metagenome (GOLD analysis project Ga0209262, IMG submission 187171) | Freshwater pond sediment microbial communities from the University of Edinburgh, under environmental carbon perturbations - Low... | ecosystem: Environmental > Aquatic > Freshwater >...
TACAATTCCCACCGCAGGACGCCTGGGAACGGTTTTGTTCACCAATGAAATGAAAAACGAATTTGCTTTCTTATACCCGCCTCCCAGGACCGTCCGCTTCCATGGCACCGATCTCGACATGCGCAGCTTGTGCTTTCCCCTGGAGATCGTCAAGAAATACGGGTTGCTGTTCGATCATTACTCCATCAAAAACAGGAACCGCGGACTGGAGATCACGTTCCAGGAGCGGCGCGACCTGGCCGGCGAGGAGTATGCCCTGGATTGCGGCCCCGGACGCATCGTGCTCAGCGCCAGCCAGCCCCGCGGCCAGTTCTATGCGGTCGCCACCCTGCTGCAGATCCTGGCCTTTCACGCAGCGGCCGGCCGCCTGCCCTGCTTCTCGCTGCGGGACGCTCCGCAGATCAGCTTGCGGGGATTCATGCCCGGCGGCGGGGATGGCGCCGTTCCCGCCGGCCGCGAGCTGCGCAACGTGCTTCTGAAGCTGGCCCTGCTGAAATTCAACCATGTCGCCCTGCCCGCGGCCGCGCTGGCCCGATCCGAACAAACCGTCCAGGCGCGCGGCGACATGAAGGCCCTCGCCGTCCAGGCCGGCCTCACCGGCCTGGAGATCATCTGGTTTGACGATGACCCCCGGGCTCTTTTCCCTTTCGGCACCGGGCCGGCCGCGGGCGGGTTTCTTTTCGACCGCCCGGTCCTGCCGGCCGCGGGCGAAAGCGGAAATCAGGCACGGCCGGAGGCATGGCTTGATTTTTTCCTCGCCCGGCACCGTCGGAACAGGGAACAGGGGAAAAAAACCGCGGTCTGGAGCGATGTCTTCCTGGGCCGTCCCGAATGGATCAGGAAGATCCCCCAGGATGTCCTGGTGCTCAACCGGGGCGCGGCGCAGGGCCGGGGCGATTTTTTCAATTCCGTGATCCTTCCCTTCAAGCAGCACCACGTCCCCCAGGCGTTGTGCCCGGTCCTGTGCGGCCCGGACCGCTTCATCCCCGATGCCCGCGCCGGCATGGACCGCGTCAGCGGCGCCTACAAGGCGGCCAAGGCGGGGAAACTGGCCGGGGTCATGCTGGCCGGCGGCGATGGTCAGGGCGGCGGCTGTTTGCCGGAGGGAGCGGCCATGCTCCATTTCCAGGCCGGCTGCCTGCTTTGGAGCGGCCGTCCGCCCGGCCCCGCGGCCTTCAGCCTCTGGGCGGTGGGCCGCGACGAGCCCGACCTGTTCCGCGTGTTCTCATTCCTGGCGCAGGCCGAGCACCGGCTGCCCCAGCCCCACGGCCGTTATCTTTTCGAAGACCCGCTTTCAGCCCCTTTTTCAAGGCAGGACGATCCGCGCGAGATCGAAGCCCATTTCCACAAGGCCGCCCTCTACCTGGAAAAGAGAGAGGGCGCCGGAGACGAGCAGTCCGGCTTCATCACCTTCTGCCGGCGCCTGTACGAATTCATCGCCGTCAAGGTCCGCTTCTCCGCCCGTCTCGGCGCTATGCTGCGCGAAGAAAACGGGGGCGAGGTCATCCGCCGCCAGCTGGCCGGGCTCGAACAGGAAGCGCTGAACCTGAAAAATCTTTATGGGGAATTGTGGAGCCAGCGCCGCCAGCCCGGAGCGATTCCGGGAAGCTTGAACGATTTCGCATTCCTGCTGGAACGCCTGGCATATCTGCGCCGGGCCGTGTCCGCTCCAGTGGCCAGAGAAAAACTTTTGAAGGAAATGGAAAGCTGATTTTGCCTGATTCGCCCGCCCGGCGAAAAATGCGCGGCGTTTCGACCCAAAAGACCGCTTTAAAAACCGGGCGCTGCGGAGCTCACACGCCGTTGCACTTGGACCAGCCGCAGTTGGCGCAGGTGGGGCATTTTTCGTCGGGGACGCTGCTGCCGCAGATGGGGCAATTAAGGCCGCTCATGTCCTGGTGGTGGGAATTGACCTTGCCCACGTGGCTCTCCAGCACCTTGGCGATGGCGTCGGGGATGGACTGGATCAGCTGGCCGTTGGAAAAGATGGGCTCGGCGCCGCCGATGCCTTTGAGCTGGTTGACCACTTCTTCGCAGGAAATGCCGCTGCGCAGGGCCAGGGAGATCAGCCGGCCGATGGCCTCGGCGTCGGCCATGGTCGAGTAACCGCTCTTGCCGATGGAGGCGAACACCTCGAAGGGCCGCTTGAGGAAATAAGTGACGGTGATGTAGAGGTTGCCCAGGCCGGTGGAGATCTTGTGGGTGGTGGAGGGGATGGCCTCGGGGCGACCCATGGGCTTGGGCTTGTCCTCGCCGGCCTTGTTCAGCACCTGCACGGCCCGGCAGCCGTCGCGGTAGACGGTGATGCCCTTGATGTTCATGTCGAAAGCCTGCAGGTAGGCGGCGGCGATCTCTTCGCGGGTGGCGGCGTTGGGGAAATTGATGGTCTTGGAGACCGCGCTGTCCACGTGCTCCTGGAAAACCGCCTGCATTTTCAGGTGGTCGAGGGGGGAGATCTCCTGGGCGGTGACGAAATGGGCGGGAGGGACGGCGCCGGGATGCTTTTCCCGCCATGCCTTGAACAGGGGATGGATGTCGCTGATCTCGCTGTCCAGGATCTTGGAGATCACCTCGAAGGCGAAGATCGGCTCAATGCTCGAAGAGCAGCCGGCGATGCGGGAGATGGTGCCGGTGGGGGCGATGGTCAGCACCGAGGCGTTGCGCATCTTCTGCCCCTTGTAGACCGACTTGTCGATGTTGGGGAAATTGCCGCGCGTTTCGGCCAGGGCGCGGGAAGCTTTGACCGCCTCCTCTTTCATGAAGGCGATTATTTTCGTGCCCATGGCGCGCGCCTGCTCGCTGCCGTAGGCGATGCCCATGCGGATCAGCAGGTCGGCGAAGCCCATGACGCCCAGGCCGATGCGGCGGTTGGCCTTGGCCATCTTGTCGATCTTTTCCAGCGGGTAGAGGTTGACGTCGATGACGTCGTCCAGGAAGCGGATGCCCAGCTGGATGACCTCGCGGAATCCGTCCCAATGCAGCCCGTCCGGGGATTTTTCATCATAGAGGTTCAGCAGGTTGATGGAGCCGAGGTTGCAGGCCTCGTAGTCGTGCAGCGGCTGCTCGCCGCAGGGATTGGTGGCGCGGATCGGGCCCTGCAGGGCGGTCGGGTTCAGCTGGTTGACCTTGTCGATGAAGATCAGGCCGGGATCGCCGTTGCTCCAGGCCGAATCGACGATCAGGTTGAACATGTCCTGGGCGCTGGCCTGGCCGGCCACAGAGCCGTCCATGGGGTTGAACAGGTCGTAGGTCGTGCCGTTCTTGATGGCCTGGATGAAGGCCTCGGTGATGGCTACCGATATGTTGAAATTTTGGGCGGTGATGCCGTCGCGCTTCATGGTGATGAAGTGCTTGATGTCGGGGTGGTCGACGCGCAGGACCCCCATGTTGGCGCCGCGGCGCGTGCCGCCCTGCTTGACCGCTTCGGTGCCGGCGTCGATGACTTTCAAGAACGAGACCGGGCCCGAGGCGATGCCCTGGGTCTTGCGCACGAAGCTTCCCGCCGGCCGGATACGCGAAAAATCAAATCCCGTGCCGCCGCCTTCCTTGTGGACCAGGGCGGCGTTCTTCACCGTTTCGAAAATTCCGTCCAGCGAATCCTCTATGGGCAGGACGAAACAGGCGGAAAGGCACATCTGCCGTTCGGCGCCGGTCAAGGTCGGGGAGTTGGGCATGAAATCCTTGCGCATCATGGCCTGGAAGAATTTTTCTTCCCAGGCTTTCCGGTCGGCCTCATTTTTCTCCGCTCGGGCGATAAAACGGGAAACGCGGCGAAACAACTCCGAGGGCTTGGTTTCCTGCAGCACCCCCTTTTCGTCTTTTTTAAAATAACGGGCTTTCAAAATTTTCAACGCGTTTTCCGTAAAATTTTCCATCTGAGTCTCCTTGACCTATAAATCTAGTTGATGACCGATTATAAAGCGCTAAATATAGCGTGTCAAGATGGTTTTTGGAAAATATTTTTTTAAAATTTTCTTGACAACCTATATTTGTATATATTATTATGTGGGAGAAAATGGGACAAAATGGGATGAATGAACGTTTCAGGGGCAGCTACATCGCGAAAATCGATGATCGCGGCAGGGTCAAAATACCCGCGAAATACCTCTCGGCGCTGGAAACGGGTTTCGGCAAGGAAGTCTACCTGACTTCGGTCAACGGCGACCATATCCTGTTCTATCCCATGAAGGTCTGGCAGGAGATCGAAAAAAAGATCGCCGCCATCCCCATGCGCGATCCCGACATGGAAGAATTCATCAGCCGCAGCAGTTACTGGGGCTCGGAAAACGAGATCGATCCCAAGGGGCGCATCCTGATCCCGCCCGATCTGCGTGCCGCCAGCAAACTGGAAAACAGCCTGCTGATCCTGGGCAAGATCGATTACATGGTGATCTGGAACAAGGAAGTCTTCGAGGCGCGTTACATGGGCGGTCAGTTCAGCGATGAAAAGATGCACCGCGTGTCGAGGTTGCTCAATGAATTTCCTGCACTACCCCGTCATGAATAGAGAGGTGCTGGAAATATTTTCCGGCACCCGAAAAAAACTTTTTGTTGACTGCACGGTAGGCGGGGGCGGCCACAGCCACCATATCCTCGGCGCTTTCCCTCAAAGCCGCGTGATCGCGCTCGACCAGGACGGCGAAAGCCTGGCCCTGGCCAGAGAAAACCTGCTCGGCTTCGGAGAGCGGGTGCGCTTCCACCAGGGCTCGTTCATCGATCTTTTCGAGGATTTCGACTGCCGGGGCCTGGACGTTTCCGGAGTCCTGGTGGACCCGGGCATCTCCACTGTGCAATTGAAGGAAAACCGGCGCGGTTTTTCGCACACCCAGGACGGGCCGTTGGACATGCGCAAGGACCAGGGCGCCGGCCTGACCGCCGCCGAAGTGCTCAACACCTTTTCCGAGGAAAAGCTGGCCGATATTTTCAGCCGCTACGGCGAAGTGCCCGACGCCCGGCGCCTGGCCAAGGCGATCATCGAAAAAAGGCTTTTTGCCCCCTGGAACTCGACGGTGCAATTGCGCCTGCTCGTGGAAAATCTCTCGCATTGGCGGCCGCGGCGCGGGCTGGTGCATCCGGCGGCCAAGGTCTTCCAGGCCCTGCGCATTTTCGTCAACCGCGAGCTCGACGGCCTCGAGCCCTGGCTGGAAAAGATCCCCGGGCACCTGCCGTCCGGGAGCCGCGTGGTTTTTCTTACCTACCATTCGCTGGAAGACCGCATGGTCAAGCATGGTTTTCAGCAGTTGCAGCGCCAGGAAAAAGTGGAACTGCTCCGGCCTTTTCCGGCGACGCCCGGCAGTGACGAAATCGGGGAGAACCTCGCTTCGCGCTCGGCCAAGCTGCGGGCCCTGGAGGTAGCATGAACGACAAGGGCAGGTCGCGCGGGGCCTTGCGCCTGGCCGTGCTCGCCTTTTTCATCTTCGTGGTGCTGTTCATCTATTCCAGCATGAACCTGAAAAACGTGGACCTGGGGTACCGCCAGCACGAACTGCTGCTGGCCGAAAAGCGGCTGCGCCAGGAGATCGATTCGCTCCAGGCCCGCAAGGCGGGGCTGCTTAACCTTGAGCGCATGGAAAGGGTCGCCATCGGGGAGCTCGGCTACCAGTATCCGCAAGCCGGGCAGATCATCAAGGTCGAGGACAATGGCAGTGAACGTTAATCGCCAGGAGAAAAAGCGATTTTTCGCCCTGTCCATGGTTTTCTTCATTTGGATCTTCATGATCGCCTTCAAGCTGTTCAACATGCAGGTGCTCGACTACACGACCTACATGGCCAAGGTCAAGGCTCAGACCCACCGGGTCGAGGAGCTCCATTCCAAGCGCGGCACCATCACCGACCGCAACGGCGAGATCCTGGCCATTTCCGTTTTAGCGAAATCGGCTTTCATCTCCAACAAGGACAGCGCCCTGTCCCTTTCCATCTTCAAAAAATTCTGCGGCTTGCTGCCGCTGGTCAGCGCGCAGAAGATCAACATCGTCAAGCGTATCCGCCGCGGGGAAAAATTCATCTGGCTGAAGCGCAAATTGACCGATGAGCAATACCTGAAGGTCAGGTCCCTGGCCTTGAGCGCCGAAGCGGCCGGGACCGTCGATTTCCTGGACGAGTACCGCCGGGTCTATCCGCAGAAGAAGATCGCCTCCCATATCCTCGGGGGCGTGGGCATCGACGAGCAGGCGTTGGGCGGGATCGAGACCAGCCTGGACGCGGAGATCAAGGGCCGCGGCGGCCGGCTGAAGGTGCTGATCGACGCCCGTAAGCGGATATTCCAATTCAAGTACCTGGAACAGCCGGTGCCGGGCAGCGACATCCACCTGAGCATCGACGCCGCCCTGCAGTTCTTCGTGGAAAAGGAACTGGCGGCCGCGGTCAAAAAATTCGGGGCCGCGGGCGGCGCGGTCATCGTCATGGACAGCCGCGACGGCCAGGTCCTGGCCATGGCCAGCAACCCGGATTACGACCCGGAGGAGATTTGGAAGACCGCGCCGACGATCCTGAAGAACAAGGCGCTTTCTTTCCTGTACGATCCCGGCTCCACCTTCAAGATCGTGCTGGCGGCGTCGGCGCTGGAAAACCAGGCCTGCGGCCGGCAGGAAACATTCGATTGCCACAACGGCGTCTATGCCATCCGCGACCGGCAGATCATCGACGTTCACCCTTTCGCCCGGCTCAGCTTCGAGGACATCATCATCCAGTCGAGCAACATCGGCGCCGCCCAGATCGGCATGCGCCTGGGCGGGGATAAATATTTCCAGACCATCGGCCGTTTCGGCTTCGGCCGCCGTACCGGCATCCGGCTGCCGGCCGAGGAGAACGGCATCCTCAACCCCCCGCAAAAATGGAGCGGGGTATCCCTGGCCTTCCTGTCCTTCGGTTATGAGATTGCCGTGACGCCGCTGCAGATGGCCGCCGCTTTCAACGTGCCGGCCTCGGGCGGCTTTCTCGTCCGGCCGGAGATCCTGCGTGCCGGGACTCCCGGCGTCGAGCGGACGCGGGTGATCAACGCCGCCAGCCGCGAGCGGCTCACCGAGATCATGGCCGCGGTGGTCAGCCGGGGCACCGGCAAGAAAGCCGGGATCAGCGGCCTGGAGATCGCCGGCAAGACCGGGACGGCCCACAAGATCAAGACGGGGAAATACGCCGCGAGCTATGTATCTTCCTTCGGCGGTTTTTTCCCGGCCCACGATCCGCAAGTGACCATGTTCGTGATGATCGACGAGCCCGCGGGGCTGCATTTCGGCGGCGACGTGGCCGCTCCGGTCTTCAAGGCCATCGCCGAAAAGATCATGCTGGTTTTCGGGCTTTTTCCCGAGCTGCCCGCCGCCAACGAGATCCGCATATGAAATACCTCGATGAACTGCTCGGCAAGTACGAATCCCTGGCCTGGCGCGGCGAACTGCACGTGCCCGTCAGCGGCATCGAATTCGACTCGCGCCGGATCCGCAAGGACAACTGCTATGTCGCCATCAAGGGCTTCCTCAAGGACGGCATCGCTTACGCGGCCGAAGCCGTAGCCAACGGCGCCACGGCGATCGTCTCCAGCCATCCGCCGCCGCCGGGCGACCTGCAGGTCACCTGGGTGCAGGTCAAGAACGACCGCCGGGCGCTTAGCTCCATGGCCAATCGCTTTTTCGACGATCCCTCCGCCAGCCTGCATGCCATCGGGGTCACGGGCACCAACGGCAAGACCACCACCGTGGGGCTGATCCAGGCCCTGCTGGACAGCGGCGGGGCCAAGACCGCCGCCATCGGCACCCTGGGCATGCATTTTGCCGGGCTGGCCCAGCCGACGAAGCTGACCACGCCGGAAGCGCCCGAGCTGTTCGCCTTCATGGCCGCGGCGGTTCAAGCCGGCTGCGTCAACCTGGTCATGGAGGTCTCGTCGGCCGCCCTCAGCCTGCACCGGGTCGACGATATCGCCTTCGCCCAGGCGGTGTTCACTTCGTTTTCCGGGGACCACCTCGATTTCCACGGCACCATGGAAAACTATTTCGAAGCCAAGCTCTCGCTGTTCAAAAAACTCGGCAGCGACCATTGGGCGATCATCAACGCCGACGATCCCATGGGGGAGCGCATCATCCGCGAATTGAACTGCCGCTATGTCACCTTCGGTTTTTCCGAGCACGCCGACATCCGGCCGCTGAAAACCAATTTCTCGCTGGAGGGCGTCCGCGCCGTGCTGCAGACGCCGCGCGGCAAGATCGAGATCCAGAGCCGGCTGCTGGGCCGCTTCAACCTGCTGAACATCATGGCGGCGGTGAGCTCGGCGCTGGTCAAGGGCGTCGCCGCCGACAGGATCAGCGCCGGGCTGTCGGCGTTCCTTCCGGTCAAGGGCCGGGTCAACATCGCTTATGCCGGAGATTTTCTGGTCGTGGTGGACTATGCCCACACCGACGACGCGCTGGACAACCTGCTGCGCGCTTTCCGCGAGATCACCCGCGGCAAGCTGATCCTGGTGTTCGGGGCGGGCGGCTCGCGCGACAAGACCAAGCGGCCGCGCATGGCGCAGGTCGCCTGCCGCACCGCCGACCGGGTGGTGGTGACCAGCGACAATCCGCGCCAGGAAGACCCCCAAGCCATCATCGCCGATATCGTGGCCGGTTTCGACCCCGGCTTCACCGGTTTTATCAGCGAACCCGACCGCAGGGCGGCCATCGGCAAGGCCCTGGACATGGCCGCCGCCGGGGACGTGGTCCTGATCGCAGGCAAAGGGCACGAGGACTATCAGATATTCAAAGAGCGCACCGTCCATTTCGACGATTTTGCGGTGGTTCGGGAAAAGATGGGGCTGCCGCATGCCTGAGCTGGGAATGAACGAGATCGCCGCCGCCGTCTCCGGCACCGTGAACCGGGCCTTCCGCTCGCGTTCGTTCGCGGGGTTCCAGTTCGACACGCGGGCCATGCAGGCGAATTCGCTTTTCTTCGCCGTGCGCTCCGCCAAGGGGGACGGGCACGAGCATGTCCGGGCGCTGGCCGCCGTTCCCGGAGCCGGCGCCGTGGTCCGCAAGGATTTCCGCAGCCGGGGCTTGAACCTGCCGCTGCTGCGCGTGGACGACCCGCTGCGGGCGGCCCAGGACCTGGCCGCCTACGTCAGGCAGAAATTCCGCGCCGTTACGTATGTCGGCATCACCGGCAGCGCCGGCAAGACCACCACCAAGGAGTTCGTTTACCAGATCCTCTCCGCCAAGCACGCCTGCTTCCGCTCGCCCCAGAACTGGAACAATTGGATCGGCCTGCCTTTTTCGCTCCTGCAGATGAGCGGCCGGGAAACGACGGCCGTCTTCGAACTGGCCATGAGCGACCCGGGCATCGGCGAGATCGACCGCCTGGCGGAGATACTGCGGCCCGATCTGGCCGTGCTGCTCAATGTCTTCCCCGCGCACATGGAATTCCTCAAATCGCTGGCCAACGCCGCCCGGGCCAAGGGCGAGATCCTCAACCACCTGGCCGCCGACGGCTGCGCCCTGGTGAACGGCGATGCGCCGCTGCTGCGCCGGGTCGCCGCCGGCCGCAAGGGCCAAAAGATATTTTTCGGCCTGCGCCCGGCGGGGAACCAGATCGTGCTGAAGAACGTGACCCGCGAAAACGGCGTCAGCCGGCTGCGCGTCGATTTCTTCGGCATCGAGGAGGAATTCGTCGCGCCGCTGGTCAGCCGCACCCACGTCGAGAACCTGTTCGCGGCCATCCTGGTGGCCCAGCGCCTGGGCATGAAGAATTTCGAGATCCAGGAGGCCGTCTCCCGGCTGCAGCCCCTGCAGGGGCGCGGCCAGATCCGCCGTGCGGGCCGGTTCACCATCATCGACGAAACGTACAATTCCAACCCGGAAGCGTTGAAAAAGACCCTGCAATGGGTGGATGGCGAATACAGCCAGAAGAAGGCGGCGGTCCTGGGCGACATGCTGGAACTCGGCCGGGATGAGCTCCGTTTTCATGGCGAGGTCGGCCGTTTTTTTGCCGGGCTTCATTTCGACCTGCTGCTGACCGTCGGCCGCCGGGCCGAAAGAATAGCGGCGGCGGCCAAAAAAGCCGGCTATCCCGCCCGGCGGGTCAAATGTTTTGCCGACGCCGTAGAAGCCGGGGACCACCTGCGCCGGGTGCTGCCGCCGGGAACGGCGGCGGCCGTATTGTTCAAGGGCTCGCGGGGCATGGCCCTGGAGAAGGCCATCGCGGAGTTCGCCCATGAATAAGGAAACGGTCGGCGTCCTGGGTTTCGGAAAAACCGGCCAAGCCGTGCTGGAATTCCTCCTGGCCAGGGATGCGCGCGCATCCCTGCTGCTGTTCAACGACAGCGAAATCGGCGACTTGCAGCGGCGGCTGCATTTCGAGAAGCGCGGCGTGCGTTTCCTGACCGGGGCCGGGCAATTCGCCGAACTCGCGCGCTGCCGCCTGGTCATCATGAGCCCGGGTTTTGACGGACGGCAGCCCCGGTTCACCGAGCTGCGCCGGGGGGGTGCCGAGGTGATCTCCGAGATCGAATTCGCCTTCCGCCAAATGCGCGGCCGCGTCATCGCCGTCAGCGGCAGCAACGGCAAGTCGACCACGGTCAGCCTGGTCCAGCACCTGCTGGCACACGCCGGCCGCCCCAGCCGACTGGCCGGGAACATCGGCACGCCGCTGATCGCCGAGGTCGAGGCCATCGCCCCCGGCTCGCTGGTGGTCCTGGAGTTGTCGAGCTTCCAGCTCGAAGAGATCGTCAGCTTCCGGCCCGAGGTCGCGGTGCTGCTCAACATCACCCCCGACCACCTGGACCGCTATCCCTCCATGGCCGAGTACAGCGCCGCCAAGTTCAACCTGTTCCGGAACCAGGGGCCCGAAGATTTCATGGTGCTGAACGCCGACGATCCCCTGCTCGGCGACAGCGGCCGGCTGGGCCGGGGCCAGCCGTTGTGGTTCTCCTCGAGCCGGCCTGCCGCCGGGCACGCCCGCGGCGCCCGCAGCGAAGGGCCGGACCTGGTGCTGAACCTGGATGCAGGCGTGGAAAGAATATCCCTGCTCCGCAACCCCTTGCGCGGCGTCCATAACCTGGAGAACATCATGGCCGCGGCCCTGGCCTGCCGCGCCGTGGGTCTGACCGCGGCCGAGATCGAGAACGGCCTGGCCGGCTTCCGGGGCCTGCCGCACCGCATGGAAGGCGCGGGGAGCGTCGGCCGGGTCGAATTCATCAACGATTCCAAGGCGACCAACGTCGACGCCGCACTCAAGTCCATCACCAGCTTCAGCTCCGACCTGGTCGTCATCCTGGGCGGAAAGGACAAGGGCGGTGACTTTTCCCTACTGCTGGAGCCGCTGCGCCAGCGGGCGCGCCGGGTCCTGCTGCTGGGGAAGGCGGCGCCGCTGCTGGCCGAACAGCTGTCGGCCCTGGGCGACCGGCTGGCCCTGGTCCGCGACCTGAAAGACGCGGTCGCCACCGGTTATGGCATCCTCAGGCAGGGCGGCGGCGTGGTGCTGCTGGCCCCGGCTTGCGCCAGCTTCGACATGTTCGACAATTTCGAGCATCGCGGCGACGTCTTCAAGCAGGAAGTGCTGCGCCTGAAGCAGCAGGAAGGGCAGAATGGTTAAAGCCAGCGGCATCGACCGGACGCTGCTCACCGTTTCCCTGCTGCTGATCGCCATCGGCTTCCTGATGATCTTCAGCACCACCCCGGTCATCGCCCGGGAAAAGTTCGGCGACAGCTTCCATTTTTTCAACAAGCAGCTGATCTTCCTGGGCCTGGGGTTGCTGGCATTCGCCTCGCTGATCATGTTCCGCTCTCCTTTTTATCTGAACCAGAAGCTGGTCATGACCGTCATGGCCCTGGCTTTCACCGGCCTGTCGCTGGTCTTTTTTTTCGAGAAGGTCAACAACACCAGCCGCTGGATCCGTTTCGGCGGCATGTCGCTCCAGCCGTCGGAGTTCGCCAAGATCGCCCTGGTGCTCTACCTGGCCATGATGCTGAGCCGCCGCGAGACCGACATCAACAATTTCAAGAGCCTGGGCCTGATCCTGCTGCCGGTGGCCTTCATGGAGGGCTTGATCCTCAAGGAGCCCGATTTCGGCAATTTCATGCTCATCGGCGTGATCACGCTGGTCATGCTGTTCGTGGCCGGCCTGCGCCTGAAGTATTTCGCGATGTTCTTCCTGCTGCTGGTGCCGCTGCTCATCCTGCTGATCCAGACCAGCCCCATGCGCCAGGACCGCATCCGCAGCTTCCTGAACCCGGAGAATTATGCCACCACCCAGGGGTTCCAGGCCACGCAATCGACCTACGCCATCGGCTCGGGCGGCCTGTTCGGGCAGGGGATCGGCAATTCCACCCAGAAGCTGTTCTATTTGCCCTACGCCTATTCGGATTTCATATTCGCCATCATCGCCGAAGAGATGGGCTTTTTCGGGGCCCTGGCGGTCATCGCCCTGTTCGTGCTGTATTTCCTGCGCGGCATGATCATCGCCAGGCAGTCGGACAATCCCCATACCTACCTGCTGGTGACCGGCCTGGTGGTCCTGATCGTTTTTCAATCGATGATGAATATCTCGGTCGCCGTCGGCCTTTTTCCCACCAAGGGCATCCCCCTGCCTTTCATCTCTTCCGGGGGAACGTCGCTGCTCAGCAGCCTGATGATCACCGGCATCATTCTCAACGTCTCGCGGCAGCGCAAAGTGGTGTTCACCAATGATTGAAACCAGCCGCATCAAGAAGATCCATTTTGCCGGCATCGGCGGCTCCGGCATGTCGGGCATCGCCGAAGTGCTGCACAACATGGGCTTCCAGATCAGCGGCTCGGACATCGTCGAAAATGACACCGTGCGCCGGCTGCGGGCCATGGGCATGCGCATCGCCATCGGCCACGCCGCCGCCAACGTCGGGCCGGCCGAAGCGCTGGTCTATTCCAGCGCCATCACCGAAAACAATGTCGAGGTCCTCGAAGCCCTGCGCAACAAGCTGCCGGTCATCCCGCGCGCCGAGATGCTGGCCGAGCTGATGCGCATGAAGTTTTCCCTGGCCGTCGCCGGCACGCACGGCAAGACCACGACCACATCCATGCTCGCCGCCATCCTGACGCAAGGCCGCCTCGATCCCACCTACGTGGTCGGCGGCAGGCTGAAGGTCGAAGGCAGCGGCGCCAAGCTCGGGTCTTCGCGCTACCTGGTCGCCGAAGCCGACGAGTCGGACGGCAGTTTCCTGAAGCTCTTTCCCACCATCGCCGTGGTGACCAACATCGAAAACGATCACCTGGAATTTTATGGCAGCATGAAAAAGCTTGTCCAGGCTTTCCGCCAGTTCGCCGACAAGGTCCCGTTCTACGGCGCGGTGATCCTGAACCAGGACGATGCCAACGTGCGCCGCATCATGCCGCAGATCCGCAAAAAGATCGTCACCTTCGGCTTCAACGCCGCCGCCGACCTGAGGGCGGTCAAGGTCAGGACCTCGGGCTTCGCCTGCAGCTATGAGCTGCTCACGCCCGGCGGCAGCCTGGGCGTCATGCGCCTGAACGTCGGCGGCCGGCATAACGTGGCCAACTCGCTGGCGGCCATCGGCGCCGCCCTGGAAGTGGGCGTCGACCTGGAAACCATCCGCTCCGCGCTGTCCCGCTTCACCCTGCCCGAGCGGCGCTTTCAGGTCCTCTATTCCAGCCCCGGGCTTTTGCTCATCGACGACTACGCCCACCATCCCAGTGAGATCAAGGCCACCCTGAAGACCCTGCGCAGCAGCGGCCGCCAGCGGCTGATCGCCGTCTTCCAGCCCCATCGCTTCACCCGGCTGCAGCTCCTGATGAAGAAGTTCGCCGCGGCTTTCCGCAGCGCCGACGTATTGGTGATCGCCAAGCTGTATACGGCCAACCAGGACGAGATCGCCGGAGTGAATAGCCTGGCGCTGGCCGACGCCATCCGTGCCCAGGGGCAGCAGCATGTGTTTTACCTGGAGTCCTTCGCCCAGATCAGCGAGTTCCTCAAGGGAGAGCTTCGCGCCGGCGACAGCCTGGCCTTCCTCTCCGCCGGCAACCTGACGCGCCTGGCGCATGACTTTGCCGCTGAAATGGAGGCGTTGAAAAAATGAAGGACAGCATGGGCGCATCACTGAAATTCGAAGCCGAATTCTTCCGCAAGAGCAACAACCTGTCGGTGGTGCGCGAGAAAAAGATCCGTTCCATCCAGGTGCGGACGGTCCACCTGCTGCTGCTGCTGGCGCTGACGCTGCTGGTCGGCATGATGGTCTTCAAGGCGGCCGACTTCCTGCTTTCCTGTGACGCCCTGCAGGTGCGTTCCTTCCGCCTGCGCCACCAGCCGGTGTTCGCCGCGGAAAAGGTCAACGCCATTTTGCGGCGTTTCGGGGGCAACATCCTGGCCATGGACCTTGAGGAACTGCAAATGCGGCTGCTGCAGGTCCCGGAGGTCGCCGGCGCCTCCATTCGCCGCATCCTGCCCGACACGGTGGAGATCGATTTCTCCTTGCGCCGGCCGTTCTTCCAGTTCTATATGGACGGCTCTTACCGGCTGTTCGACGCTGACGGCTTGGAGCTCGGCCGGCAGCAGCAGGAGCCGGACGGGCTGATCGCCTTGCGCGGCTCCGGCACGGTCGCGGCCGCCATCGCCCTTTTCTCTCAGGAGCTGCGCCCCTTGAGCGCGAAGATCGAATACGCGGCCCAGGTCGAGCCCTACGGCCTCGAGCTGAAACTGCGCGGCGTTCCCGAGATATTCTATCCCGGGGAAGGCGATTTCGTCGGCAAGATCAACCGCTATTTCCGGATCAAAAGCCGCCTGCCATTCGACGTTGCCGCCATCCGCAGCGTCGACCTGCGCATTCCCGGTCGGATCTATTTCGAATTTCTTGAAGAACAACGGGGGAATTCATGAAAAGCAATTATCTGGTCGGCATAGACATCGGCACCAAGAAGATCTGCACCCTGATCGCCCAGATCAAGTCGGACGGGGAAAAGGAGGACGTGGAGATCATCGGCTACGGGGTGGTGGAATCGCGTGGGCTGCGCAAGGGCAACATCGTCAACATGGAGCATACGGTCGAGGACATCAAAAAATCGATCAAGGACGCCGAACTGACCGCCGGCGTGATGATCGAATCGGCCTACGTCAACATTTCCGGCAAGCATATCCAGAGCATCAACGCCAAGGGCAGCATCAACATCACCGGGCGCAGCAAGGAGATCACCCGCGAGGACCTGGAGCGGGCCATCACCCACGCCAGCGCCATCATGCTGCCCGCCGACCGTTCGGTGCTGCACGTGCTGCCCCAGGAGTACATCGTTGATTCCCAGGACGGGATCAAGAACCCGGTGGGCATGGTCGGCACCAACCTCGATGTCTATATCCACATCGTCACCGGGTCGCTGACCGCCACCAAGAACCTGCTGCTGTGCCTGAAGAAAGCCAAGGTCAACGTCCTGGGCACCGTGCTGTCGCACATCGCCACGGCGGAAGCGGTGCTCACCCCTGACGAAAAAGAGCTCGGAGTGCTTTCCATCGACATCGGCGGCGGCACCACCGATATCGCCGTCTTTGAAAAAGGAGCCATCAACTATACCGGGACCATCCCTTACGGCGGCGACAACTTCACCAACGACCTGTCGATCGGCATCCGCACCGCCATCGACCGCGCCGAAAAGATCAAGCGCCGCTACGGCTGCGCCATGGACCCGAACCTGAAGGACGAGACCATCGAAGTGCCCTCGGTCAGCGGCAAGAAGCCGCGGCAGATCTCCACCTCCATCCTGATGAACATTCTCAAGCCCCGGGCCTACGAGATATTCGAAATGGTCAAGATGGAGATCGAAAAAGAGGGGCTGCAGAATTCGATCAACGCCGGCGTGGTGATCAGCGGCGGCACGGCGCTGCTCGACGGCATCCTGGATGTGGCCGACGGCATCTTCTCCATCCCGGTGCGCATCGGCTCGCCCTACGGCGTCGGCGGCCTGATCGACAAGGTCAACACGCCCGACTTCGCCACCGCCGTGGGGCTGATCAAGTACGGCTTCGCCGACATGAAGGACAAGGGTTTCATTCGCAACAAACCGAAAAACATCATGCAAAAATTCAAGGATTATTTTGGAGTATAGGAGGGGAAAATGGACGATGACATCAAGATTACATTTGGCCGGGAAAAAAAGCGCGGGGCGATTCTGAAGGTCATCGGCGTCGGCGGTGCCGGCGGCAACGCGGTCAATCGCATGATCGAGGAAGACCTGAAAGGGGTGGAGTTCGTGGCCGTCAATACCGACCTGCAGGTTCTGGCCAACATCCAGCCGCCGGCCCTGAAACTGCAGATCGGCGACAAGATCACCAAGGGGCTGGGGGCGGGGTCGAATCCCGACATCGGCGAACAGGCGGCCCTGGACGACACCGGGCAGATCATCGAGGTCCTGGAGGGCGCGCACATGGTCTTCATCACCGCCGGCATGGGCGGCGGCACCGGCACCGGCGCCTCGCACGTCATCGCCAACCACGCGTCCACCATGGGCATCCTCACCGTCGCCGTGGTCAGCAAACCCTTCCTTTTCGAAAAGGAAAAACGGATGCGCGTCGCCGAAGAAGGGATCCGCAAGCTGAAGGAGAACGTGGACGCCATCATCATCATCCCCAACCAGAGGCTGCTGGAGCTCGGCGACGCCAACATCACCTATAAGAACGCCTACAAGAAGGCCGACGAGGTCCTGCTGCAGGCTGTGCGCGGCATTTCCGACATCGTGGCCTCGACCGGAGTGCAGAACGTCGATTTCGCCGACGTCAAGGCCACCATGGTCGGCAAGGGCGTCACCCTGATGGGTACCGGTGAGGCGAAGGGCGACAACCGGGCCGAAGAGGCCACCAACCGCGCCTTGAACTCGCCGCTGCTGGACAACCTGTCCATCCATGGCGCCACCGGCATCCTCTTCAACATCACCGCCTCGGCGAACCTGACCATGAGCGAGATCGAAAAAATATCCGAGCTGATCACCAAGAACGCCGACGGCGACGCCACCATCAAATTCGGGGTCATCGAGGACGAGAACGCCGGCGACACGCTGCGCGTCACCGTGATCGCCACGGGTTTCAGGGAAAGCCGCGGCGACGCCCCAGGCCGTGCCAAGACGCCGCCGGCCGCCTACGTCCCCATCGAACCCGCCTATCGCCAGCCGACCCCGTCAGGGCAGTTGTTCCTCGGCCAAAGCCGCCCGGGCAGCGGCAGCGCCGACCTGCGCAACTACGTCAACGACAGCAACATGCCCAACATGACCCACGGGCCGGAGAACTTCGACGACCCGCTGGACGTGCCGACCTTCCAGAGGCTGAACCCGATCAAGAAGAAATAGGAATGCGCAAACGCCCAGGCCCGGCCCCGGCAACCTCCCCGGGGCCGCGGCCGTGCCGGGAGAAGCGCATCCTCCCTGCAGCCACACTCTCTCTCAGTTCCCGCAGCTTCCGGTTCCGGCCTTGGCGCAGGATTTCGCCCGGGCAAAAGCGCCCTTGATCCCCTCGGGGGTGATAATGAAATGGTCGCCGGGAAATTCGACCAGGCAGAAAGGGACATCGTAGCCGGCGCTTACTGCTTCCTTGGCGAAATCATGGTAGCGGGTTTCGGCGCCGCCGGCGTGCATGGGGAAGACGGCCCGGGCCGAAAGGCGGTCGATGGCGTAATAAACGCCTTTCTTGACGGCAACGATGTCGCCGAAGCCGCAGCCGCTCACCGGCGCGAACAGGATATCGGCCTTGAGTCCCCGGTCGGCGAGGAAATCGATCTCCTTTTTAAAAGGACCCGAAAAGTCGCGCTGGCGGTTGGCGTGGTCGCCGGGATGGAAAATGGAAACGCCATCCACCTTGACAAAGAACCCCTGGCCGCTGTCATTGGATTCGATGGGGATGATCTCCATGCCGTTGAGCTCTTTTTTCTCTCCGGGGGTTAAAAGAACGCACTCTTCCTTGCCGCTGGGCTTGAAGCCCATGACGTAGGTGATCTTGGGCAGGACCTGCCGCCAGGCGAATATCTCCGGCATGAAGTGATCGCCATGGGCGTGGGAGGCGAAGACGGTCACGTCCAGGCCCGCCAGCTCCTTGGGCTGGATGGAGCCGTTGTCCAGGGCCGGTTCGTCCGGGGCAGCATTCTGCTCCCAATAATCGAAGATCAGCAAATGGTTCTGCGTCTTCACCGCCCAGCCCGAATGGCCCAGGTACCAGACCACGGCCTGCCCGGCGCCCAAGGGCTCGCTCAGCCAGCTATTTGTCACGGGCTTTTCCGCCAGGCTGCCGCCCTTTCCCTTCAGCAACGAAACCACGCCCTGGTTCCGATAGCGGGCGGCATAAACCAGGGGCGTCCGGCCCTCGGGCCCCTGGGCGTTGACGTCCGCCCCCTTTTCGATCAGCAGCGCGCAGATCTTGCCGTAGCCCTTGAGAGCGGCCGTGTGCAGGGGGGTGAGCCCGGTTTCCTTGTCCGGCCGGTCCACCTGGGCGCCGGCGGCGAGCAGGCGGGACACCATTTCCACGTGCCCTCTGTTCACGGCCAGGCCCAGCGGCCACCAGCCGTTCTCGCTCACGGTATTGACGTCCGCGCCTTTTTTGATCAGCAGGGAAACGGTCTCGACCGGGCCGTGCAGGGCGGCGAAATGCAGGGGGGTGGCGCCGGCGTCGGTCTTGCGGTCCGCCGCCATGCCCATCTTCAGCAGCAGGGCGACCAGTTCCGTTGACTGGTGGTTGGCGGCCTCATGCAGCAGAGAAAATCCGGTTCCCCGCTCCCACTTCAGATCGGCCCCTTTCTTGAGCATCAGTTTGACCAGCTCGATTTGCTCCGCCCAGAGCGCGTAGTGGATGGGCGAGGCCTGCAATGTGGTCCTGACGTTGACGCCGGCGCCCTTGGCGATGAGCAGCTCGGCCAGCTTCAGGTGGCCGCCCTCGGCGGCGTAGACCAGCGGCGTTTCCTTCTGAATATTCAGCGCGTCGACGGCGGCGCCGCGGGATATCAGGTATTTGGCCAGCTCCAGGTGCCCGCCCTGGGCGGCCCAATGGAGCGGCGCCTTTTCGTTGTGTCCCTTGGCGTTCAGCAATGACGGGTCCTTGGCCAGCAGGGCCTTGACCCGGGGCAGGTCGCCCTGGAGGGCGGCATCGTGGATCTCGGCGCACCAGCCTGCAGAGGCCAGCAACATCAACAACCACAACAACAGAATTTTGATGCGTTTCATGTTTCCTCCTTGTTGAAATTCATTTTTATTGACGTTCAGCAGGGCTATTCAATGCCAATCGCCCCAGCATGAGAAACGTCGGCGGCGCCTGAAACGCATCCTCGCTAAGAGGAAAATCGGTGGTACCCGGGAATCCGTGCGCTCCGGTTTCGGCCATGAAACCAAGGTTGCCCGAATTATCCGGAAATATTTCAAACCGCAAGCAGGCGCCGAAATAGGTTGAATACACCAATTGGCCTTTCGTAATATCGATAATGGAAACAAAGGCTTTCCGGCGGCCCAAAAAGGAGGAGTTAAATAATTTATCCGCAGCAGGGTAAACTGAATCCATTGCATTTTCAGTAAGGGGAAAATCGGCCGAGTTGGTAGTGCCCCCGATAACGACGCGATTCTTGTCGAGGAAGTATGCGCCAAAGATGGATTCGAGTTGGCTGCCGCCTAAAAGAGTGGAGTATTGCAGCGTCATGTCGTCGGAATTGAAAATTGAAAAGAAGCAATCCCTTTCCCCTTTGTTTTTTTTACTGACTGCATTTTCGGTAACCGGAAAATTTTCCGCGTTGGTGCTGCCGGAAACCATCAATCTGTTCGGGCTGGCCCAGGTAATATTGGATCCCATGCAGCCCCCGTCACCCAGGTAGCTCAAGTACAATATTTTGTTGCCGGTTTCATTGATCTTGGCCAGGAAGTGATCGATACCATTTTCAAATCCGCCAACTTTGGGCCTAATCAGGTTCTTGCGAAGGGCATTGACGGTCACTGGTAGGTCGGCAGCAACGGTATACCCCGTCACATAAATATTGTCCTTGTTGTCGATAGCCAGATCGGTAACCATATCCTGTTTCCCGGTTCCCAGGGATGTGGAAAACAAAAGCGTGTCGCCATTGAGGTTGAATTTGGCGATGAAACTGGCTTGTTTTGCATACTTGTCGTGAATCACACCTTTAGTGGCAGGAAAGTCCGGGGAACAAGTGGCTCCGGCTATTATGATGTTTCCCTTGGAGTCGATCTCAACGGATCCTGCGGTTTCTTCGACTTTCCCGCCAATGAACGTGGCAAAAACGATATTACTTCCAGATGGATTTATTTTTGCCAGGTACACATCGCCGGCCCATTCGCCTTCTCCGTTAAAGCTGGTGTCATATGCTCCGGGAGTAACGGGAAAATCAGCAGAATGGGTTCCGCCCACCAAATAGACATACCCGTCGTTGTCGACGGTTAGTCCGGTGTGGTGTTCTCTTTTTGTGCCCCCGATCAATGTGGCGAATACAACTTTCCCATCCGGGCTGAATTTGGCTACAAAAGCGTCGGCTTCCCCCTTGAGTTCTCTTTGATACGCTCCCTCCGAAGTCGGAAAGTTTTTGTCCCTGGTATTTCCCGAGATGTAGATGTACCCTTTGCTGTCGGTGCAAAGGGCGAATGAAGGGAAAAACCTGTCCGTGTGCGCGAGATAGGCCGAAAAACCGAGAGCATAGGACATGCGCTCTGCCTGCCCCGCGGTTTGCGCCGGCATCATACCTTTAGCAAAACAAATTCCCAACACAATAAAAACGATTTTTTTAACCATATCATTCTCCTTGTTTTAAAATCATTGTTTCCGCAATTTTTCCGAGTTCCGCCCGGGGCATGGCTTGATCTTCAGGCACGGCGGCACTTTTTTTGTCTAAACCTATCCCGTTCAATTCTGGCCTCCTTTTTCCGTATGTGGTTTATTTACTTGTTAAATGGATATACCTTGTATTGCTGCTCCCTGAAGACGAGCAGCCCGAAGGGAGAAATGCGGATGCCGGAGGGCTGGAAGCCCGGGGCCCAGACCCTCTCGCTCTGCCGGTCGGGCCGGATCTCGCGGATGGTGAAAACGGAACCGCTGGCGAAAACCACATGGAGGTCGTCGCCGCTCTGCTGGTAGGTATAGGGTGCGGACTTGACCTCCAGCCTGGTTTCCTTTTGCCGCTCCATATCCAGCCAGAAATAGTCCCGGTTGACATGGTAGACCACGCTGCGCGACTCGAAGCCGCTGATGCGGCGCATGCTTTTTTTATAATTCCCCTGCCGCTGCAGCAGCAGGGTCAATTCATCCCCGGCCTGGTACAGGTTCATGCCCGAGGGCTCGAAAAGCAGGATCCGGTCGCGCCAGACGCTCAGCGACTTGCTGCTGGCCAGTTCCTGTGTCCGGCCCGACGTGTCCAGCCTGTACAGGCGTGACTCGCTGAAAATAATGAAGCGCGGCGGGTCGCCGTCCAGGTAGAGGACATAGCTGATGTTCGGGTCGTAGAATTCCCCGGCGACGGGTATTGTTTGGGCCCGGCCATCCTGGATCCGCAGCAGCATCGCTTTTTTCAGTTTCGGGTTTTGCAGAAAAAGGGAATAGGTCCCGCCCTTGCTGGAGCCGATCTCCCCGGGATAACCGCCGGCGATGAACCAGTTCGCCTCGAAGGCGTAGAGCGGTTTCAGGTCGCCGGTCTCGAGGTCGAGGGCGCCGAGGCTCATCTCGGCGCAGGCTTCGTCCTTTCGCGGCTCCCGGGTCAGGCAATACAGGGTGCGGCCGTCGGCGGTTTCCCGCAGCGCGATCAGGCAGCCGCGGAAGCGCCGCCGCCCCTGCGCCACCGTGATCTCGCTGAGCCGGCATGAATTCTTGAGGATCCGCCCCCCGGATGTCAGGTAGAGGTTCTTCATGCCGGCGGGGGCGGTAAGGAACAGATAGCCGGCGATCAGGCCGGCCAGCAGGAGGATGCCGGGAAAGAACCTCTTGTTGAAGTACGACACCGGCTTGATATCGTAGCGCTGGAACAGGATCAGGAAGAAAAGCGGGAAGAGCAGCCCGGTGGCGTTGGCCTGCAAAATGGCCTGTCCGGTGTCACGGCCGCTGTCGAGGAGTTTGATCAGCAGGACCTGGCCGATGGAGAGCAGGCAGACGATGAAGAAGGCGCTGACGAAGTTCTTGAGGCTGATGGAAAAGGCGACCGCCAGCAGGAAAAAGCCGCCGTAGAGAACGGAAAAATCGGCGCGGGAAAGGAATGACGGGAACTGCCATGCCTGGTGCAGGCGCAGATAGATCAGCAGCACCAGTGACGCGCTCAGCAGGCGCGGCAGGAATTTCAGCAGCAGCAGGCGGCTGCGGGAGATGGGCAGGGACAGCATGTATTCCCCGGCGTTTTCCTGCCGTTCCCTTTCAAAAAGGGACCAGCCCGTGAAGGCGGCGTAAAGCA
>Ga0209262_10000356_pt1 | contig 22342 bp, 31 predicted proteins | sample Lowcelwee11metaG_FD_187171 | JGI IMG/M metagenome (GOLD analysis project Ga0209262, IMG submission 187171) | Freshwater pond sediment microbial communities from the University of Edinburgh, under environmental carbon perturbations - Low... | ecosystem: Environmental > Aquatic > Freshwater >...
CTTTCTTGCCTCTTAGCTTGGGGATAAACTGTGGTGGTCCTTGATTAGTTATCGGAATCTCGTTTTCTTCGGTCATACCTACCCTCTTCTCCAGAATCGCCACCAGTGTTTAGCCCTGGCCTCTTCCTGCGACGGTGGTAGGGATTTAGGTAGCTTCTCCGAGATCTGGCTTAAGTGGCCACGCAAAAAGGCGATGTCATCATCTCTGACCTTCATCGCGTCTTTGAGCTTATCTACTTCCGTCTTGGCGACGGCTAATTCTTGTCTTAGCTTGGATACTTGGTCTGTCTCTGATTGTCTTTTGAGTAGATCATCCTTCAGTTGTTGGCTTGTAGATTGAGCCTCATCAAGTTCCTTCTTTAGCTTATCAATTTCTTTCTTGAGGCTTTTAGTCTCTTCCCATCGTTGTGTTGTCTCTGAAGTGGCCTGGCTGTACTTTGTCTTTAATTGCTCCAATTCATCTCTGTGATTTGAGGCTTCTGTTTTCGATTGATCCACATTGATCTGTGCTTGATCCAACTGGAGTTTAAGTTGATCCATCTCAGAAATTGATTGATCCAGCTTGATCCTAAGTTGATCCAATTCAGAATCCTTCTGATCCAGACTGATCCGTAGCTGATCCAGTTCTTTAGTAGATGGCTCAGGCTGGTGCAAATAAGAGTCAATAGCGTTTATGATTAGCTGAGCCCTGCTGATACCTCTCTTTGTTGCAGCCTGATCCAACTCTTCAACGGTTGGATCATCAAGTGGTGCATAAACGCGCATATCGGATCCACCTTGGTTCAAGATGTATCTATCCAGGATCATCATAAGATCTTTGTGGTTCAACTTGGATCCGATTATTTACTGGCTTGCTTTTCGTTCACATAAGCCCTACATAAACACAATTTACTTATTTCGTCACTTGTCTATATCTATTCAGGCGAGAGTCGATAAAGTCCGGCAATCCCTCCTACCTTTCCGATAGTCTCTAAATCGACTCTCTCCCTCCCTCCTTCTTCATACACAGTCTAAAATGTGGACAAGCCTTAATGCCTCAGCTGCCCATCTCTTGCTATAGAACGCCAGCCAAAGGAGGAGAGAGGCAATTAAATCGGAGTTATGTGGCTTGAAGACTGGCCAGGCACGCAGCTCCTATGCATCACAATTTTCTATAAAACATCTTTACCGCAAACGGTTATTTCAAAATGTTCTGTAGGGTTGCATTGTCTTAGCTTCGTGACTATAATGTGGCACTACTAATGTAGTTCTGTGACATTCTTGGTAGGATTTGAGAAAAATGTCATAGAACACTCCTAAAGCTTGCTCGCCAGGGCTTCTGCCTTCAGCTTATGGGCCTTCTGTCTGGCAGTCTCCTTATCCATTATTTGAGAATATATACCATGACGCTCATGGTGTTGATTGCTTAGAAAATCTCTTTTGCAGCTTCGTGGTCAATCACACATAGACTTGACTTTTCAGGAACATAGTACTTCAGCTTTGTATCTGTGGTTAAGAAGTAATCCACATTATAGGCCAAGGCATATCCTAAATGTACTAGGTCGGTATCTGTTAACCTATAGTCTATTCTTTCGCCTTTCTTGTGCTTCTCGACCAGCTTGTAACATGCGTCGGCCACAAGAGCGTTAGGATATAGAAAGCTAAGATCCAGAGCACCCCAAAAATCAATCAACTCGTGGAGCTCATCTAAGTCGTGGTCGGAGTCCTCTTTTTCTCCTCTGAGGCACTCAATGACGCTTTCTCCAAGGACGGATATTGGTACCAAGGGTATAATATGAGGTGCAGTGCTCAAATGATTCAGGAGCTTTTGCATATTAACGGGCTTGATATCTTCTCGATTTGACCTAAAGCAAAAGAAAAAGATTGCGGAGTCTATTGCTACCTTAATGGCTTTCATCGAAGATGCTTTCTAAGTGCTTCTTCATAGTGTTGAACTCTTCCTCTGTGACACGCCAGGTAATCTCTCCACGGATGTTTACAGCACCACCATAGGGAAGCATGTCTTTGAGCATCTCATTGGTTCCGGCCATTTTAACCTCCTTTAGAAGCTCGTCGTGCAGGTATTTTAAACTTGCTAATTGGTCCAATGCCGTACACATTGTTAGTTATATGCACTGTCCTATACGACCTTCCCAAATTGGCCTAAATCATCTTCTGACTAACAAATCATTCCAGCACACTATGGAATGGTTTATCGACAATTGCCAGCTATCGTTTAACCAGCATCGGCTAAATCAAAAAAGTGCTGTATAATCCAGCGCGCACCATGAGGGGTTTTTGAGTCTGAAACACTCCATATAATAATATCTTGCAGTTTTGTGCATATCGAGAAAAGAAGGGATAGATTACATGTTACACGCACTACTTGAAGCCATAATCAGCCCTTGTATCCCAGTTCTTTGCCTTTGGCAAAGGCTGCATCGGCTTCCGAAGGACGATCAAGTGACTTGAGAGCGTAGCCGTTGTTATACCAGGCTTCTGCAGATTGTGGAGCGATCTCGATGGCTTTGATCTCAAGGCGCTACTGCCTGAGGGGCTTGCCAGAGCTGGACGGCAAGTAGATTTGCCCTGGCAAGACAGAGCATGCCTATCGTAATTGCCCGCCAATGAGAAGTATCAAGAAGCAGATGAGCTGGTTGCTAATAAAAAGAAATATTGCTGTTCATTGATTCTATCATCGTTTAAATCCCTCCAGAGATCGGTCTCTTGCAGGTCCTGCATCTATAGGTCTAAATACGTTACCCAATACTCCTCTTTGATTTTGAGCATCTTGGATCTGTCTCTGATTAGCTAGCTTCTGATGTAAATTATAGAGTTGATTTTGAGTATCTTGGATCAGTCTCTGCTGATTGAAAGAATAGAGCTGATTCTGCAGATTGGGCGCCCCATTCATCACACCTTTGACGGCTCCTACTCCTGTGAATGCCGTTGATCCTGTCTGTCGAATCAAATTTTCTGGATTCATCTGCCAAGAATTTGGCTGATTCTGCAGATTGGGCGCCCCATTCATCACACCTTTGACGGCTCCTACTCCTGTGAATTGGTTGGGTTGCCTGTATGCACTGTTAACGTTAATTAGGTGTCCTGATGAGGAAGGATTGATATTGTTTCTGTTGATTGTGCCTTGAATCTTAATAGGTGTCTTTAGAATTTTAGTAGTCTGTTTGGCCGTGCTTAACTTATGTCCTGATGAGGAAGGATTGATATTGTTTCTGTTGATTGTGCCTTGAATCTTAATAGGTGTCTTTAGAATTTTAGTAGTCTGTTTGGCCGTGCTTAACTTATGTCCTGATGAAGACTTAGTAATTAGATCGCCAGCGTTTGGCTCCGTAGAACTTATTTTACTTAATGAGATTTTAGGATGAAATTTAGATCTCATTTTATCATTAAAAATAGCCTCCTCCATTTTGCGGGGTGGAGAATCTATTACATCTATCTTATCATCGCCAATCTTAATCTGATTATTGGCATCACCACGCTTGAGATTGAGATTATCATCATCTACCAAGCGCATTAAATAAATCACACGGCCGTGTGATATATCAAATTCAAGCATGCTGGCGGTAGTCTCGCGACTATTTGCTTCCTCTATCTTACCCTCGTCACGTAATTTCGTTGCTTCTTTTCTCTTTTTAGCAGCTATGTCACTATAATATTGTTGACGATTAACTCCAAAAGAGTGAAGCTTTTCTTGCTCCTTGGCGTCTGTTTTTTTTATGATCGGTGGAAAGCGTACATTGACATCGGATATGGGTTCGATGTTCATTTTGGAATAGGATATAGGTTCGATGTTCATTTTGGAATAGGATATGGATTTGGATATGGATTCGGGGTTTACATACAATGCACTAAAGGCTAAACCACTTCTAATTATATCAATTCCTTTAAGTCCAGCCTGTACAAGTGTATCAGTGTAAAAAAGGATGCCCAGTGCAGAAGTTACGCCATCCGCTGCTGCTCTATTTTTTGCTGGTTCGTAGTAATCCCTAATGAAAACATCCTCCTGTGCCTTTTTCATGGCATACTCACTAGCAGCATCCTTTAGTAAAAGCCTAAAACTGTTGTCGTCTTTCAACGTCTGATCCTTTTCTGCCACACGGTTGAGGTAATCATCTTTAATATGCTTAGATGTCTGCGTTTGAGAGTTATCGGTATAGAGTTTGAGTACGTTAAATAAAGAATTCATTTCGGACATCAAAGTAAACTGATACTTGCCATAGCTAACAACCCCCGTATCTTCATTCTGAAATGCATTATATCTTCCATCGCTCTCGTGTAGCCCTACAACATCAGAGACAATATCTCGCGTCTTGTCTATTCCTTGTGTATCCCATATAAATCGATAGCCAGTAATCGACTCAGAAAGTTGTCGATCTTGCATAGAACTCATTGAATTAGATGCTAATTCAGCTTGCGATGAAGATATTGATAGTGAAGTCGTTGAATTGAGTGTTAAAATTAATAAAGTGGCGACAATAATTCTTTTCATCATTTGAATCACTTTTCCACTGCGGAAATAAGCCATAATAGATGATATATTTTTTGGACAGGCCCTACTTCCAAAAGAAGTGCTACCAAGATACGAATTAGATTCTAAATACTTATTTTCGGATGTGCGGGTTTCTCGTTCCCTCATTCGATCACACATGTTATCGTTTTTGTTAGGACTGCTGTATGCCAATTTCTGATTATATATGAATTCAGAAATTGTTTCCGATAGCCATCAGTTGATATCATTCACACTAATCAAGGAGCCATGTAATTCAAGCCTTAGCGAATGTTACCTTGAATATGAACTGATCCATTTACCACTCTCATCGATGTTCTGTTTAATCTTGTTGTGGTGGTGGCCTGAAAAAACCAATACGGTCAACTGTTTTGTAAATATCGTAACACGCCAGGACGCAACAGAACAGAAAAATTAATCGAAGGGCGTTAATTTGCCCTTCACCGACTACTTTACACCCGACACACAGCATTCTCCTGACACTGGATTTGGAACGCCGTTTTTCAACCAGCATTCTGGAACAGAATTAGTCCCTCTGACCCCCGGTTTGACATAAGTGAAAGCCTTACAGTTAGGGTCATTTGCACAATCATTGGCGCAAATCTGAGGATCTGGGCTTGTGGCATAGCTCTTGTAATTCATTCCCGGTCTGTCTGTGTTTTGCTCCATGCTTATGGCATTGCTAGTGTTTGGCGGTATGGTTGGTGTGGGCGTTATGGCTGCGGACTGTCCACCAACACCCCTAAGATGTCCCAATCTGTATAGGTATTCATCATTCTTATACGCAATAAAATATCTTGGATTAACAAACGTAAGATACCACTCATCGTATCCTGAAGTCATCTTGCAATGGATCGTATTTGGCCCCACCGCATTCCAGGTACCAACCCATAAATTTTGAGCTTCCACAGTTCCTGCGTTTGCATTCGCATCATTGGATTCGAAGCGCCATGGGACTGGATGAAAATCACCTATCTCATAATCTCCAGATGGCCTAGTTATCTCCGCAACATCCCAATACGTTATCCCTTTGAGCGCATCAATAGCAACAACTGTTGTTGTTAACGCCACCGCTACCAGCAGCAAGCCAGCCATTTTGTTTTTCGCTCCCATAGATACCACTTAAGCTAATCTATACTTCATGAATATTTAGTGCTATCCTATAGCGGGCTTAGGCTGCGCTCAAGGCAAATCGGGCATGTCTTGCCGCCTTTGCTACGTCTACTATGAATTTGGGTCAAATTAAATGCAATCTGAGTTAACAGTGAGGCACTGCTAAAAACTAACCAGGTTTGTGCCCTCTAGGATACAAGTTATACATACTATCCCTACGACAGGATAGACCTCTGGGAAAAGGGAAAAGAGGCCCAGCCAGAATATTATAAATATGCTTTCGACCTCGAAAGGTCTGATGGTGCGCTCCAGATTCTACAGCGCCTTTTTGTTTTCGCTGATGCTGCTTTTTCGATGACGGGCAATTGTCGATAAAGCATTCCATAGTTTATGGAATAGACAGTTAGGCAGAAGCGATTTAGGACCTGTTTTGATGGAAGTGAAAAAGAGGATGAGATTCTTGCAGGTTACATGTACCATTTGGACTATATCATTACTTCTGTTCAGAAGGTTCTTCTGCTTTTTGTAACACCACTACGGCCGGAGGCGAAACCTCTGCCATTTTCTTCTGTGCTACTGCACTGGCTACGGCGATCTTCTCAATTTCCTCTTTGCTTAGTTCATGCTTCGCATCACCTATCGCGCCTGAGTGAATCGAAGCAATAAAGCCCATTGCTATGTATCCAATACCCAGAGTAGGCAACAGCAACGCGAGTGCTATTATTAGATAGAAGAATCCCCAACCCCAGCGACTCTGAGCCATGAATCCAACCCCGGGAATCAAGAGATTTAAAATAATTCCTTTCCATCTGCCCGATATGTTAATCCCTCCTCTGTTTCATAATAGTGAATCTCAAAAACATCTTTGCATGCATCATTTTATCCGGATACTCATTACTCCAATCATGGCATTACCACCAGAATCATACAGCTGCGCCTCGGCAGCGCTGAACCTGTTAGGGTATTGATCTATTACCTTTTCAGCCGCTGACGCCATGTTATAAAGATCAAACCCTATCATTCCGACCTTTCTGTCGCTATATTCGTTTAATTGGGCCCTTATAATGAACGTATTGCTATCAATTGAAGCAACTGCGTTATCTGTAAAAATGCTACCGGCGAGTACGCCCTTGGCAAACTGCAAGATCTCGCTATCTTCGGTAGCATTTACAGCGCCGACTGCCAGAATTAGAGCTACAGATACCAGAACCGTTAATTTCTTCAACAAATCCCTCCTTATTTTTTATTAAGAATTGAAGCATCTAACGAAAAAGTTTTGGGTTGTAGACACCACCTTCATTCCTGGCATGGCCCAAGACCTTCATGAAATCGGTCCGGACACTTATTGATTATCCCCTCAAGATAAAGAAAGTGGGTGGGCAACCTAGTACCTGTAAGGAGATTTGTCGGTTACACCCGTCATGCGATCGGCCAGTTTTTTTAAGATGAAGGATAATAGACCAAGATATGGCCCTACAGGCAGATGAACTATCACAAGAGGATGAACGGCTTCTCGCAAGTACTGTTCGCTTCCTTATTGACGGTGGGGAAGATGTTGCAGCCAACGTATTACTATCCTGTTCTTTAGATCGCTGGGAGATCAATAGTTTGTGGTCTGGTCAAGAACAGTTTTACAGTATAGCTATCAAGCTTACGGGTCCGCGTGCGGCTTATGAAATATTGAACAATGAAAAACATCCTATTAGACAAGCTGTTGAACACGCACTAAAGGCATGTATTCAAGAAAACGAAAGCATCGGATATATCACGGCACACGCAGAACTTATTGATATTGATCCTGAATGGAGATCAGAATTACTTGAAATTGCACGTGGTCGTGGTCTATCCAATCAAGTTGCAGGAGAGCGGGCTGTGAAAATTTTAAATTGGAACAATTTAGGTTTTCGTTCCACATCTGAGATTAAAATCGCTCAGGCACTCGATAAAGCTGGTGTTCTTTTTCTTCCGAATTGTAAGGCTAGGCTTGGTTCAAATGAGAATAGACAAAACAGGGAACCGGATTTCCTAGTCTGCCATAATGGAAAATGGGGTATTCTCGAAGTAGATGGTGAGCCATTTCATCAACCATCTCGCACAGTCACGGATCATGAACGTGATCGTCTTTTCAAAATTCATGGTATAACGGTAACAGAGCATTATGATGCCAACAAGTGTTTTACTAATCCAGATGAAGTCGTAAAAGAATTCTTAAGGATTCTGGATCAATAGCGAGCCATTAACCACATATATCTGTCGCCTATTGCCTATCCTCTAAGCAAGATTCTCGAATCAATAGGCTAATGGCTTAATGCCATTGATCACGATTTCTGATTATCCTTATAATCAGAAATTTTGGACTCTGTATCGCTCAGGTTAAAGGTTTCACGGGAAGCCAACGGCACATTTAGGAATCGATTTATACAGGCAGCCCCATCGGAGCTTATCGATCTTTTGCGTAGGAGGGACATTATGGCCGAGAAAGAGATGAGAAATTTCGCTCTCAGAGACAAGGATGGCAACGAGATTAGTGTCTTCACGGGAAAAGCGCCCAGGCAGGCTGCTCTCAAGGCCGCAAATAGGGGTCATACTGATATCAAGTTGAGAGAACGGGGAACCAAAAAAGTGCACATATTCACCGGAGAGCGGAAGCAGGTAAAGAAGCCTAAGGGCGCGCCTGCATGGATGCCAGATAAGATCTGGAAACCCTTCGTCAAGAAGGCAGGCGTGGAGATGCTGGAGACAGTCTGAAGTCGCTGAGGTGGCTTGTTCCTAAACCACCTTGAACATTCTTTTTTGCTTTCACGTTCTCTGTACAGCGTTTTTACGGGCTTACATCACCGCTCTACAAAAAAATCTATGGCATTATGAACGATTTTAGTAAAAATGACATAGAACAATTTAACGGATTAAAAGAAATGAGATCGTGTAACCACATATCTCACTTTTACCCGTCTCACATTCGCTCCACGCACAGCTCGGCCTTTAATGTCTTCAGCCATCTATTCCTAACTATGGAAATCGAACTCCACCCAGCAGTCTCCATGCTTCCCGAGACATTCAATGTCCTGGTCGCTCCTGCGGAGATGATGATCGAAGCCCTGAACAGTCATCTCAACCTGCAGCGTTACAAGGTCCTCTACATCAGTGGCAACTACTCTCGTATCCTCAGCCGGCTGAGTCGCAACTTCGCCGATCTAGAGATCCGGCGGGCTTTTACGTCCTTCCAGCTTATGACCATCCTCGAGGAGAATCACCACAGCTTCTTGATCGTGGAGCACGACCCCTTGCTCTACGAAGATGCCAAAGAGATGGTCGAATACGTGGCCCTGGCTCTGAAGCAGACCTCCAGGGAGGCGACTGTACTGCTCTATTCACCTGCCTTAGACCCTCATCTACAGGCTATGACCGACCTGGCCGATAGAGTATTCTGCTTCTACGAAGGCCAGCCGAAAGAGCGTGTCAAGTCCAACCTGAAAATGCAAGGATCTCAGAAAACTCTGGAGGCATATTCATGAGATGGCGATGGAAGCGACAGGCTAAGCTCATCGAGCCCAGAAGAGTAGCTAATGCCAAAGCTTTGGAGCTAGAAACGGCCAAGGAGATATTGGCCGAAGTCTTCCAGGCCCGGCCAAGTGAAGTAGAGGAGATGATACAGGTCAGGATCGAGAAGAAAAGCTTGGCAGATGAAACGGATCTATGGCCGGCCACGTTTTGTTTTGGTGAATAAACATGGGCCGAAGTTTTGAGAGCGTGAGGATGGGCATAAAAGATGTCTCGGCAAGGTGGCTGAAGACCAGTCGGGCTCTGAAGAAGGAGGATCAGGTTTACGGGCAAAAGCTGGCAGAGATGGCTAAGAAGCACTCGAGCGAGGCATTGATAGATCATATCGCTGGGAAACGCATACTTTGGACTTGTCAATACCATTTGATCTCATGATAGCCCTGCTTCTGCCAACGCTTTCTTCAATCTTCTTTGGGCCAAAGCCTCGACCTTCACATCGATCTCTTCCATCTCATACGAGCATATTGGATCTCTTGTATCGATTTTGGCCATGAGCTCTTCGCGTGCTTCTCTCTTAAGATCTTGTAGGATCACTCCCTCAGGTGTCGTAGGACCACTTCTGAGCAGATCGGTATCACCCAATAGCCTGGTGCCTTGCAGAATGTACTTGGCTGCAGCCAGAACGGCCTTGGGGTCGCCGCTATCAAGCTGCAGCTCAACAGCGTCCAGAGCACGATTGGCCAGGGACTTCAGTCTCTGATGTGCTTCCCTCCACAGCTCGGAACGCTGCCGGTTCAGCTCGGCAATGAAAAGAGGATCATGGTTTTTCCATTCCGAGACAGTCTGCCGGCTCACACCAACTGCCTCAGCAACAGCTCGATCGCTCTGGCCTTTCAGCAGGTAGTCAATGGCATTCATTTGTTCCTGAGAAAGCTGTCGGATTTTGTCTGGATTTGTCGGCTCTGCCATTGCGACTGTTTCCTCAGATAATGAAGAGTAATCTCCGGAAACCCCCCCATCATCCGAATTATCTTCTAGAATTTCTCCTTTAAGCTTCGACGCGGTGGGTTGTGATATATCTATTCCAAGATCCCCTTTAACGAGTTCCTTAATTTTGACTCCGGTTAAATCAGACAGATCCTGTTGCCTTAAGTAGTCCAAGATTTTTACTTTATCTTCTTTGGGAAGTGGTGCTGCCATAGTTGACCTCGCCGTTTATTTGAGAATGGAATCGTGCATAATGTTTAATTTCTGAGATATAGCATATAACGATCCTAGCTCTACCACCTGTGCTTCGTCAACCAACTTTTCATAAGTCCTCCAATGCATGCCTTTCGGTTTAGGGGTACCACATAACTCATTACAATTATTGGCCCCGAGTCTCCTGCATATTTTTTGAGCCTTGTCCAGCAACCTGAACGCCTTGGTTTGTCTCTGGCTTAAGTAGACCAGGTCTTGGCAATGTCTGCAGAGAAAATATTTGCCCGCCAGGTAGAGCTTTGCTACCCGTCTACCACAACCCTTGCCTGGACAGATGAACCAGGGACGCTTTTCCCCATAATTACAGGATGACCACGACAAAGGAACTGTGATGTGCACATCTTCACGCGGCTGCTCATTACGAGATGTGCCATAAAATAACTCAATGGCACCTGGTTTTGTTTCAATAACAATGTTGCTTCCGTTATTCCATTTTAAAGGATACTTTAGCCACGGTTTCAGGTATCCCCATCGGCTTAGCTGGCGAACATCGATGGAACAGCACTGCTCTGCTATAGTCTTGCTATCAAACCTATACCAGTTCCCAGATCCAGATCCGCCCATATAATCACTGACCCTTCTCTTTTTATCGAAATCATTAGGTAAATTTCAGCCATTTTCACCATATTTCCGACCATAATGTGTCTATGCAATCAGATTTTATCAGAGCTTTTAATTGGTATTTTTTTCGAGCATATTTGGAGCAGATTAGGCAATTTATAGCCGAATCAAGCTTTTAATCAGCTTTAAATTGTATTTATCTAGTTTATAATTGGTATAATATGCTTATAAACGTATTTCATGCAGGGCGGAAGTATTCCTCAAAACGCTCTGGTTTTGGCTTATAAGCTCTCCGTGATTCAGCTTATTGGACTATGAGTGATTAAGATATGCTCGGATCTTTTCATGCGGTGACCTCCAGCGCCTTCAGGGTCTTCTCAGGAGCCCACAGAATTGAAATACCGGAGTTGGTTGTCTCTTGTGTCCAGCCTGCTGCTGTGATAAGCTCCAGCTCACCTGGTGATAGATCCGAAACAGCCAGGCCACACCGGGATTGATCCTTTCGGCCTATCCTCTTCATCTTCGCCTGAATGGAGTCCCACAACCGCGCCTTGACTGCCGGGGCGGGCTCATCTCTGCTGGGATGAGGGCCTATTCCACAATTGCCTGCGCTGTCCCCTGCTATTTCACCAAAGGGGACGGTAAAGGGGACACTTTTACTACCTATTTTACTATAAGAATCACTATCTACTACTCTATCTACTATACTACTGTCCCCTTTGTCCCCTTTGTCCTCCCTGTTTTTATCTCCCATTTCAGGGGGTGTCATTTTGTGAGATTTTCCATCTTTCAAAATCTCTCTCTCATTTTCAGGCTGGACAGGGGGGACTGGGGAGACAATCGATCCAGGGCTATCGTTTTTAGTGTCCCCTTTGGTATTTTTTGGGGGGGACAAGTCGGATTTTGGAGGGGACACTCTGATATACCAGCCATATACCCGTGTCCCATTGATCCTTTGACGGCTCTGCAGCTTATCCTTTCCGGGAACCAATAGTCCCTTTTCATTCAGGGCCTGAGTGATGCTGTCTATCGTTGGCTGTTGGTTGAATGCCCTAATTCTCATCAGCTCGTTTAATGTCTCTGTGGGGAGTAAGAAGAGTCCCAGCTCCATCTCCTTTCCAATGATAGATCCGGCAATCGTCTTCTTGCCGTCCAAAGATTGAATCATGCCGGGATTGCTTGCAAGAAGCTCTTCCAGCGCTGCCAGGAACCGCGCTATTTCGGTTTCCTCAGTCACCGCCGCGCCTTGTGTCGCTGTGGCTTCCACAAGTCCCGCCTTGAAGCCCTCCCGGGCCTCTGTGAATACGTCCCCTAGGGGTGAGGACTCCAGTAGATCCCACGTGCTCACAAGAAGCGTGTGTATGGTGGCAAGCCTACCAGGATTGACATAATGCAACCCTATGAATTCTTCCATCTTTTTGGATCTAAAAGCGTCAAAATCCTTGCCTAAGACACAATCGGTCTCTGCTAAGAATCGGAGCCAATGATAGCCAATTACAGGCAGTAGCGCCGCGTTCTTTTGAACTTCGCTTAGCAACTTCGCATCGGCTCGCGTCCAATTCAGATTCATTACTCGGGCCGTCGTGCTCGCTTCTTGTGGTCGCACTTCGCCTGTGGAAATTGGGGTGCATGTAAATTCCCTGCTCTCCCTGAGACCGCCGTCTTTTTTCCCACGGGCCTTTTCCTCTCCTTCGAGGACGCTATGCATATTTGCAACGTAGGACTGAGAATCCTTTGATTCCACCGTCTTTACGTCATCATTGACCTGTGGCAAGAATCCAGCCGCCGCGAATACTTCCATAGCCCCAACGCTGGTAGATCCTGCCTTTCCAGCCTTCAATTTAGGAGAATCTAAGTATCCAATGCCATAAATTCCCATAGCGGTTAGGGCTGTGGTCGTTTTTAATGTCCCCGTAAGTCCCCATAGTCCGAGCCCGAACCGGTCCCCTTTATGCCACCTGGCAATAGCTGGCGATCCTAAGATCGTAGCAACCAAGATAGGAGCGAATTTGTGGACTGTTAGCAGCATCCGCATGCAGTCTTTGGCCGCCTGAAGATCTCCATCATAGACCGCCGCCGGGATTTTTGAGGAGAGTCTAAATTCTGTCTTGTCTGCCAGGTCCACACCTGGTAATAGTGGAATATTCTCTCTCCATGTAGGTACTTCCACTCGTTGCATTCTTTTAGGGTGCGTGGTGATCTTTTGCACAATCTCAAAATCGAGCTTTCCGAACCTATTTCGTGCACCAAACGCATTGATGCAAGCCGCTTTGAATTTACGGGGCTCAGCTAGTGCGCTCGCTGGTAGGGTAAATTCGACGGCTCTCCTATCAATCGCTCCCACGCCCTTGAAAATAAATTCGCCGTCGTCTTTGGCGTTCGTTTCGGTGTGGATATGGACGGCGCAATCAGATACCCATACTAGAAATCTATCAAGTTTGCCGGTCTCATCGTTCATAATCACGACGACTTTCTTAACGGCACCGGAAATAGGACATATACCAACGGTCCCGTCCGCGTCTTCTTTTTTGACTGTCCTCATTCCGGGCTGGTGACTCTCTTCCGATTTTGCTATTCCAGCCTCAATTGTTGACCATCTGTAAGATCTGTCCCTCTCCAACCACTTCGTTTGTGGGCTGGAGTCCATGATGCACATTATCTCCGGCCGATCAAATGCCGCCTCCCACAAACGAGCACAAAGGTAACATTCAAAGGTTGATCTGTCACCACTTGGGGCCGGGGTGAAAAGCTCGTTCTTGAAGGCGGGATCTGCATCAAATAATCCCTGCAACCTTTCCGCAGCTTCGGGTGATAGAGGCTCGACCTTCTCAGTGCGCTCTCGCTGTGGTCCGGGTTTGGGATCGGTTTTGCCGAAATACTTCGCGTAAAATGCGTTAAGCTCCTCGGGCCTCTTTTCGATGGTCGTGGGAAAGTCTGGCAACCCCAGGCCGGTGATTGTTAAATAATGGCCTCCCTGGTAAAGCTCTCTGTTGCCGCTCTTCCTGCCTTCTTGCCCTTGTGGGAACGGTGGTGCACCATAAGCCACAAATCTCAGGCCCGTTCCGCTTGGTGAGGGTTCACAGTAGGAATTGATGCTCTTTAGGTCTTGCATGGCCTCGGAGGAGATCTCCCCGGTCTCCTTGTCACGGCATTTATCCAGATCCCCAAATACAAATTGAAGATCTGCTTTTCCTACTGTATGAGGGACAAAGCCAACGCCGTCGTAATGGTGCGGATCGTCTACAGGCAGATTCAAGCCGCTTTTATAGACCACTTCCACCGTCTTGAATGAGCTCCATGTATCTTTCGATGTGGAACTCGCGTGCACGCCGTTTGGGTGATAGGGTGGCTTATCCCATTTCCCGGGCTTGCCGTTTGTGCCTTCTTTCCAGTCGTAGCGCCACAGCACCCATTGATTGAGATAGGTAAGTGCGCCGGGGATCTGATCTAAATTTACGGGTAGCGGTTCGGGTCGGGGGATAGTTGGAGCCATCAGCACCTCCCTCCGGGTGCGTGATGCAATGGCCTGATGCCAGTCACAGCCTGGCGCTTAACCATCCAAGTCTGGCCGCTCTTCGACTCAAACCACAATTCATTTTTGTTGCGAATCGCTGTTAATCGAGCACAAAAGCTGGTGCCGTTTGCAAAGACGATACAGATTTCTCGGAGCAGCGCCTCGATAGGATCGGGCACCGACACATTTTCATAGCAATTGCTATTATCAGTTGTATTGTTCATAGAAAAACCTCTTTTCGAATCCGCCCCTGGTCCGGGTGGGTTCGAATTAGTTTTTAAGTTTTAAATTAAAGCCATTTGTTCATAATTTTGATTTTCTCATCTTCATTTGTGGCATTAGCCATGTCCCTTGCCTCTTCAAGCCGCCCGATAGCATCAATGTAGTTCGCAATGTCATACCCTCTGATAGTGTCGGCCATCACACAGAGTTCATCTTTCAGAACTTCTATAGCACCTTCGACCAGATCTCTTTGATATTTTAATGTCTCTTTACTCATTTAAATCGCCTTTCCAATCTTCTTGTAGTCCCGCCCCTGTCGACCTGTGGTGCACCGTTGCGAACCATCCAGCTTTCCATTAGGTGCGCTGTCGCGCGCTATTCGGCCGCATCTGGAACATGATCGTCGCCCGTTTTCAGTCTGCACGCCTCCACCACACGGGCATTGCCAACCTACCGGAAGAGCCATTTTACTATAGTAACGAAGGTCCGTTATCTGCACTGCAAATACGGGGTCGGGGTCTTCGTACATTTCGTCTGCATAGACAGGCTTCCACCGTGTCGGGTGTCGATATGGTGTGGGCTTTGTTTTGTTTCCAGGTTGATCGACCTGAGGCGTAGCTTCTGGGCTATCCGGCATGGCCACGCCTCCCTTTATAGGAAGATTTATATCTCGAAATGTCCTTTTTGTACATAGTAGCCTCTCGTGCTTGTGGGGTCTCTGGTTGCGCCGCCGGTGCTGGTAACACTGGCTTTTCTCATTTTCATAATGCTTCGACTCCGGCCATCAGTCCTCGCGCCTTTATGCCAGCGTTTAGTAGCTCGCGGGTTGCTTCTCCAAGGCTGAGGTTTTCTTTTTCAGCCAGCATTTCCACTATACAGCGGGTTCGCTCATCCACCTTCGCATTTACATTATGCAGCAATCTAACAGGCTTCAATGTATTCACCTCTGATCAATTTTTGATTATTCGATTATTTATAGTTTATCTCAATATATTGTAGATAATTTGAAGGAATATCAATTGAATTTGTAGGTAAATAGGCTAATTATAAGAAATGTATATATATTATGTTGGTATATCACGCTTTATGCTGTCGCCTACTGAGAAGAAAGATCTTGAAAATCGCGATGCACTCACACCTAAAGTGCGTGCTAATCTCGATTATCGTATCGCGCAGAAGCTTAAAAAAAATCTATCAGAGCTTGATGATATCAACCGCGCTCTATGCTCGATCCCTGAGAAAAACGCTAAGCGTGTGCTTGATGATCAAATGGTTGCTGCTATCTTTCGGCTCACTGAGAATATGGTTAGAATTTTAGGATATGTCCCGGTTGAAGAAGGAGACGGGCCTACTATTTTCGTTGTTCGTCCTGTGGAGATCCTGTCTAGAGATGCCCACTCGGAGGAATTTAAAATTAGACGCGAGCTTCCAACCGAACAAGACATGGGTAGGCATTATCTCTTGAGGGAGCATATCGAGAAGCTTCAAAAGTTTGCTAATCCCGAAATTCACACGCCATACCATATAAAGAAGAGTGGCTACAGTTATAATAGAATATTAGGAAGCTCGGGCGATTGTGACAGGGCGTGCCAAGAAGGTTATAACCTATACAGAAAATGGCAAGAGCCCAAATAGCCCCGCTCGCTCTTCTTTTCTACATTTAGTTCTAGTACATTTTCACAAAAATGTCACAGAACTTTTCCGATCGCAAAAAGAAGGGAGCGCTCATTTCTTTGCTCTCCATGCTTGCAGATATCCTTTATCGCCGCCGTATATACGCTCTAAATCTTCTTCACGCTCTTCTGTGGTGAGGGACGGCGGCAAGTCCCACATATCCCTTAATGTCGCTTTGGTCTCTTCCGTTAGTTCATCGATATACAATGCAATATATTCATCGACGGTTAGATACTTAGGAGCTGGATTAAACTCCTCAAAACACGGCTTGCAAATCCTTTTCTTAGGTCCAAGTCCAATGTCTACACCCATTTTTGCTTTAATTGCCTTAACGCCTGCCTTCCAGTCTTTAGGTGAGACCATCCAGACAACAAAATCCCCGCCGCAAATATTGCACTGATAGATAAATTTTGCATACCGATAGATATTCTCATCAATCTTCATTTTCAGTCCTTCGGGTTCTCCAGCTCATCCAAGTCCATCAATTCGCGGGCTAGGTTGTATCTGAGGTCGGCCCTGGTGTCAGGATCTTTCACCCACCAAAAGGGGAAGCGGGCCACCTATACCGCTTCCATCACTTTCTCCTCAGATGGCAACAGGGCAAATGGCTTGAATCCGCCGCGTTGGATCAAAGGCTCATCTGCGGACTTCGCAACCTGCTCTTGTGGGAAATGCTTCCTCATATGCTTGCAGGGCTTACCAGGATTATAAACAGCACTTGGGCAACTGCATTTAGTCGCGGTTGTGATATAATAACTGTCTTTCTTATTGCTCAAAATCAAAATCATGCGGCCCTCTTCTTGCATGAACTCAATTGTAGAAGGCATGGGGTCCACAGCGCGCCCTTTCCAGGTTAAGAAGGCTTTAATTGCATCCAAGCTTTGCGTTACCGGATTTCGCATCTCGATTAATGTTTTTCCAGACATCACATTTCACCAATGACTTAATAGTCATTATGACTATTTTAACTCTTTGGTCGCAATGCCTTTAAAGGAAAAGTATTTATTCGGAAATCGCGTAAGGATGTCTTGGAGATTATAATGCCTGAAATAGAAATAGAAGGAATCGGGAAGCGTAACCTCATCAAAGATCCTGTTTATAAAAAGGTGGATCAGATTGGCCGCGTATTGGTCGGCAAAGAACTCGCGGGCCGCGAGGTGCTTGTCTTGGTTCTTGAGCCCATGAATCCAAATGATAAGGCGGATTTCGTTAAAGTGTGAAAGGGATAGCCGAAGCCATCCCATAGCATCCATTTTGGTGAAATGTGATGCTGATATATAATTTCCACTGACAGGATTTAGCTTTGCCGATGAATGATTAGTTATTTAAGTTATAAATGAAATCCGAGTTAAAATAATAGTAATAAAAAACTGGTTTCCAGCCAGGAGCTGCGAACTCCTGACAGGAAGAACTCCCAGAATGTAGGAGCGGATTACCTTATGGAAGTAGTGGATACCACGCAAATAAATACCTTTGGGTCATCCCCCAAAGCCGATTTTGTACCGACTTCAGAGCAGCTTATCACTTTGACCTTTGGCCAGCTGCAAGATCTTGTCATCCAAGCCGTCGAGAAGGCCATCCAGCCCTTGCAGGATGAGATTGAAGGCCTCAAGGTCGCAGTTGCCTGCCAGGATGCTAAGATAGCCGCCTTGGAGACCACACAAGAGCATGATGTGAGCCGCCTGGCTCTGGACATTGCTTATGATCGCCAAAGGCTGGCAAAGCTGGAAAAGATCGAGTCACAGCCACTACAGAGAGATAGGGGCGAGATCCTAAGAGCTCTTTTAGTTGCCAATGGTGGCAAGATGTTGGCGAAGGAAGCTAGACAGAAGATGCACCTTGGAAAAGAACAATTTTCTCTACTCATCTCCAAGATGGATGAGTACATAGAAACAAAGCCTTTGCATAGCGATAATAGGAAAAAGATCTTGATTTTAAGGATTTCCTAAATAGTTAAGTTTAACCATTAACTAATTTCGGGATCTTCTTATAAGGTCTAAGCTTTGCATTGATCACGTGAGAATTTACGTGATTTACTGATATTGATTACTTGGAGATAGAGATAGATATAAATTAATATATTATATAAAGTCGATATAGAGAGATAGTTAGAAATTAGTTAATGGTTAAGTTTAACTAAATAGTCTCGTCTGGATATTGCATTATCTACGACGTCTTGCAACTCTTTCAAGTTCATTTCGGATATATCTTTTCTGCGATTATATCGACCGCTTTGTTTTCTGTAATGATCCCAATTAGAAGCCTTGAATTTTTCATGGTCCAGCTCATCCATTCTATCGTCTATTGATTTGTGCTTGGGATCTAAATCCCAGGGCACTATGTCGGTGCTGCCACATGCTGGGCAATATTTTGCATCAGGAATGGGTATATTAAATTCACATTGACATGCTTTACACACAAATACCTGCATCCAACCACGGCCACATGGCCAACATATGGGGTGGTCTTGTTCTTCCATGAACTTTAGGCAGTACTCCTCACGATTTGCTTTTGCTGCTTCAGGATCTATATTTGGCATCTCTTGTATGTGGATATCACCACACTCGGGACACATTGCTATCGTTAGATCCTCGATTAATCGGCTTACTGATCGCATATTTCCATATTTCTTAATGGCTACTGTTCGCAGAAGCTTGATAGTTTCAGGTTCCAGGCTTAACTCGATTCTCTCTCTGGACATGCTATACGGATGGGTACTTATCCGTATTAAAGGTTATTGTAGTGCCACATCTTTTAGGATATGTCTGGATATGTGCAGAGCTCTTACCAAAGGATTAAATATAAGCATTAATAATGATGGTTATAATCTAGGGGAAACATCGTCGTGGAAACATCTGCTTCTAAACAACGGTAAATTTTCCCTCTTTTCTCTATCTGGTCTTCGTTTAGGCATGATCCATTGGGCATATCCTGCCCGCACCACCTGGCCAAAATCTAGACTTTATATCATAGTGAGAATATATTCATCAATAGCCAAATAATCATAGCCTTAAAACTTAAAATATGGATTCAATATAATAATATGATCCTTTCTCCAGATATCCTAATCCTCTCTTCTTTGGCCAGCTTTTTAAGGATAGGATCTAGATCTACATACTTCATCGCCATTCTTCGCCTCAATTGGCTCCGCTCCAGCTTTCCACCACTGTTGGAGAGAATCCATAAGATACGGTCTCGAGGCGATTGCGCTATTTCCAGAATTGTCAACTTAGGCAATTAACCTATTTTCAGAGTTTTGGCCTCCTCTCCAGCCATCCGAAACATAATTAATCATGTTAGATTATCTTAGCTTGAAGCAGGGTGAGGATAAATGGTATTGGCAAAGTGCAAGTGCATAAGCAAGTTTCAAGATGAACATTATGGTATCGGCATAAGGGCCTATAACATAGTCAACAAGCAAAGTACATCGGTGCAAAAGGTGGGACGTTGTACGGTCTGTGGTGAAGAGCGACATGTCAATATTGTGGGCGACGTCCAGCAACAAGTGGCAACTGAGGAAGGAAAAGAAGAAAGAAAAGGAAAGAAAGAAAAGACTTCTAAGCACGATAAGCATGGCAAACATAGTGGTCGTGAGGGTCGGGAGAAGAAATCGAAATCGGTATCCCTATGAAGGACCGAGAAAAAATTGGAGAGGGAGATATAACATGATCGATAAAGAGGAGCATCGCTTCTGTATACCAAGCGTGCTTTGTATGCGGCCTTCTCTTCTCCAGCTCTATCCATCTCGGCCAGGGTTGCAGCATCTCTATCCTGCCTTCTCCAAGTGCCCAAATTCAGGCTTTATACCACAGAAAGGATAATATATTAATAATCATAGCCTTAAAACTTAAAGTAATAGCTCAATATATTATTGATACAATGTTTCTGGTGTCTATCCCGATCCGTCCTTCCCTGGCTAGATCCTCGAGTATGGGCTCCAGCTCCGATAGTCTCAATCCCGAACGCCGCTTTAGATCGCTCTTCTTCATCTTCCCATGGGCGGACAGCTCCCACAGGATCTTTTCACGCAAGCTTTGCGAAGGATCTATCATTTCCAGAACCACCATCCCCCGACCGAGACAGAGTGACCCTTGCAACCAAGATATATTTGAACCTGAAAAATGGGTCCAGTCTCCAGCATACCTTTAAAGATATTAATAATAATTACCTTTAAGTCCAATTAGATCCCAGATATTCCACGATGGCTTTTTCTGGCAATATGAGTCCTTTCGGAAATGAAAAGATTCTGGTCAAGACTATTCAGACCTCTAACCAGCATCTTCCTAAGAAGCGATTGCCCTTGACAGAGCTTCTGTCTATGGAGAAACCTGGCATCGAGGGAAAAGACAATACGTTTTTTATAATGGACAAGGCAGAGCTGGAGCTTATTTCTCAGTCTCTACCCAGGTTCCTGTGGAGCCGTTTGAGACTGCCCTTACTAATAGAGATGTCACAAGACTTTGGCAGTGGCGCGGCCAGGATCCAGGGCGAGGTGGAGGCAGAGGTAGTAAGCAAGCTTTTGGGCAAGCACCGCCTCCCTGAAGACAGATCCATAATCATTTACATGCCTGAGGTCAGGGAGCTTAGAAGAAAGCTTCCTACGACCACACAATATGCTTTTGTAGCTTCTCTGAGAGATGATCATATCTAAGAATGATCTTTCTTCGGATAGACTTCTTTATATTTTGTGAGGGCTACACGGTCTACTTCAGCAGCTTGATCGTTGATGATGACGAGGATGGCCAAGTGCTACGAATTCATCGACTAGATGGATCGTTGATCCTTTAGGGTATTACAGGAATTATTATCTTATAGAATTGGTTACATAAGATAAGCTCAAAGATCCAACTTCTTTAAATTCCCAGAGGGTTGATATCCTCAAGAGTTCTTTCTATCTAGATCAAGGAGAAACATAAAATATGGATGATATGGATGTAGAAATTCTCAAAGTTATTTACGAGAAATCGCATAATTCTCTTATCGCTCCTCTGTTCCTCGTTGAGAAGTTTTGCGTCTCTGATGAGGAGATTGGAGACAGATTAGAGATAATGGATGGAGAAGGATATTTAAAAGTTGCAAAGGGCGCATACACTCCCGGCATGAGCCTCTTAAATGGCATAAATTATGTCGGTATTGCCGCTAAAGGAAGGCAAATTCTGAGGGATAAAAAGTCAATTTAAAAATTCTATTCCCACTTCCAGAACTGCCACCATCTCTTAGCCTTGGCCTCTTCTTGTTGAATCTGATCATTCCATGCTTCAAGACATGGTAGTCTTTTAACTATCCTGAATCGGGCGGGGCGTTCAAAGATTTTGATAGCATTCTTCCCCCATGCGCTGAACGTGAGATTTCTGCCGTGCATCGAGGACGGTACCAAATCGTCTGTCTGCTCGGTCGTTAATTGAATAGAATAGGGCGTCTTTGAGCCGTCGTCGAACCTGATCTCAATAGCGTCCTTATTCGATTGTGGCCAACAGGGACCACGAGGGAGGACAACCAGTTTCCCTGTAATCATCTTTCGGATCTCATCAATCCTGCTATCTGGAATAAGGAGCCTGGCTGCTCCATCGTTAATACTCAAGAAGAAGTTTGCTTTATCTGAGTCCAAAAAGTTAGATGACAATATTTCCGGGCCGTTGTTTTCGATCAAAAAAGCCATTAAATCCCTGCCAGAACTGCCACTAGCTCTTTGCCTAACCATTACCTTGTATCCTTGTGGCTTCACCTACGATCTCAATCGTGGCTATGGCATGCTTGAAGACCAGAAGCTGTCCTTTAGCAGTCTGGAGGAGGATCTCATAGGGGTTGTAACTCTCGATGGTCCCATTGACAGGCTGGCCTCCTGAGGTTAGGCGGATTACGACTTTCTTGCCTCTTAGCTTGGGGATAAACTGTGGTGGTCCTTGATTAGTTATCGGAATCTCGTTTTCTTCGGTCATACCTACCCTCTTCTCCAGAATCGCCACCAGTGTTTAGCCCTGGCCTCTTCC